>OKWC01000206.1_pt1 | contig 12450 bp, 12 predicted proteins | sample 1606971 | NCBI WGS metagenome assembly OKWC01 (sample SAMN04414076, study PRJEB24778) | human gut metagenome | material: faecal | host: Homo sapiens
AGATGAGAGTGCCTATAATCTTGAAGAAGTAAAATCACAGATAAAGGAAATAATGGATAAATCAATAGACACAATAACAATAGAGGAATAAGCAGGCATAGATAGTGATAAATAATTTATGCAAAATATCCGGGCATACATGGAGGTGCTTAAATGAAGAAGAATCAAGGAGTAATAACTGTAGAGGCAACATTGACTTTAACAGCATTTATGTTCTTTTTTATGATGCTTTATGATTTGCTGACAGTATGTATTACACAGGCTAAGGTGGCTGAAGCATTGAATAATACAGCGAAAGAATTTTCACAGTATTCATATATTATTGGAGTTACAGGGCTTGATAAAAGTGTAGGTCAACTTCAGGAAAATGCGAATACTAAAAAAGAAGATGTTAATAATACCATTAGCAATATAGCATCATTATATGAAGCCACACAGAATGTGGGAAAGGATATGAAAGGTGCAGTAGCTAATACAGATACTTCTGATTTAAGCAGTATAGCAGCTTCAGTGCAGACTATGTACGATAGTGTTAAGAGTAATGCTGATCAGTCTAAAGAGCAGATAGATAATCTTAAAGAAACAGTTTCGACTATTGCAGAAGACCCTAAGAAATTCATCTTTGGAATCGGGCAATTGATAATGAGCGAGGGACTAGAGATATTTAAGTCACAACTTATTGTGGATCCATTAGCCAGAGGAATGATGAAGAAACATCTTATGACCTCTAAAGGTCAGAGCAATGAAGATTTAGAACAGATATTACAGGGAATGAGAATAGTACCGGGTTCAAGATTCGGTAAGACATCATATATAAATGGTATAGATTTCTCACATTCTACATTATTTCCATATGGTTCAGATGAGATAACAATTGTAGCTGAATATAAGATAAAGATAATTCCATTATTACCGGTTAATTTAGAATATTCCGTTAAACAGAAAGCAAGTACTAAAGGCTGGCTGCATGGCGATGGTCAGGTATTGAAGGTTGATGAAAGTAGTGGTAAATCAACAGTTAAAGATGAAAGTACACCTACACAATATACTAATACCGATTCAGTATGGAATGGAACAGATCCGACTGAAATTAATAAATTAATCAGAAATATGGGAATTAGTGATTATAAAACACAAGGATATGAAAATTTATCAGGTTCTACATATGCACAGTTATACAATTCAGAAACGAACACATTTGTAATGATATCTTCATCTAATCCGCTGTATGGAGAGGTTAATTTAGAAACACTTAAGTCGGAGGAAACTAAGAAGTATATAAAGAATCAGATAGAAAAGCTGACATCGGGAATTGTAAGCTCATGTGAGAATCAGAGTAAGGTTACCATAAAGAGAATTGGAGCCGGAGGAACTGAAAAGGTAACTTACGATAGTGGTAAGAATAAGAGTTATATACTTGACCTTGTCATTCCGCAGGACGAGGGAGTAAAGGAACTGTATGAAGAAATCATAAAGGACTGTAAGACACATGGAGTTACAGTTAAATTGACATCATCATATGGTTGTGCATTGCAGGAAGATACATGAAATAGAAATGCGGTTAGTGTGAAAAATAATGCTGATGCGATTATTTTTCACAGGCAGATGAGAAATCGCCTATGCGAATTTCTCATCGCCTCTTCACAATAAGTAGCTAAGAAATGAGGTTTAATATGAATCTGGCAATACTCATAATACTAACAGTTATAGGAACATTCATAGGCTTTATATATGAGAACTATAGCAAATTTAAGGATAAAAAGGCATTTACGAAAGCAAATAAGAAACACATAATTTATTTTCTGATTTCAGGTGTGTTTCTAATAATTCTGGACTGTGTTCTGGATATTAGATATTCGAACAGGCTCATAGATAATATAAGATTATTGATAATGTTAATTATTCTCGTACCTGTAGCAGCCATAGATTATAAGAAGAAAATAATCGAGAATAAAGTAATACTTATAAGTCTTGGAATAAGAGTCATTATGTTAATAGCTGAATTTATATTAGACAGCAGACAGGCAGTTATTAATTTAAAATCAATGGGACTTGGCTTTGTATTGGTATTACTTATGGCGATTATTGGAATATTTATTATAAAGAACGGTTTTGGAATGGGGGATATAAAACTTATGTTTATTATGATTTTATATTTTGGTTTTGCAAGCTCATTCAGTGCCATTTTTATGTCGTTAGTGTTATCAATGATAGCTTCAATATATTTATTAGTTAAGAAAGAAAAGAGTAAGAAGGATACTATTCCATTTGCACCATTTATTCTATTAGGTACATATGTATCGGTAATTCTTACGGGAATGTAGGTGATGACAGATGAAGAAAAAGAAGAATATTGAGAATGAAACAGAGAATGTTCAGGAAAATAGTAATGCTAATAATAAGAGAAACAGACTACTAATTGCTTTAGGCGTAGTGGTTATGTTCGCTATAAGCTGGTATTACTTATTCAATGAAAGTGCTAAGAAAGAAAAGCAATATAATCAGTATATAGAATATGCACATTATTTTGAGGACAAGCAGTTATATAAAAGGGCAAATGCCTATTATACAGCAGCGAAAGAGATGAATAATTCATTGGATTTACAATGTGAGATTGCTGATATGTACTACGCATGGGGTAAATATTATGCATATGAGGATATGGTAGAGGAAATTATTGATAACCATAAGTATTCTAACAAAGGCTATGATATGTCATTAAAATATTATTATGATAAAGGAAATTACAGTAATTGTATGGAAGTAATAAATGCTGCTAAAAGTAGAAAGGTTACTTCGGAATATATGACTAAAGTAGAAAATGAATTGAAATATAAGTTTGAGTATGCATATAGCAGCTATGTAGAAGTAGATGAATTCTACAATAATATGTGCAGGGTAACAGATAAAGATGGCAAATATGGAATTGTCTATTCTGATGGCACGGTAATGTTATCGTGTGTATATATGCAGTTATCACCTTATATTGATTCAGACAGTACACCTATGACCACTGATGGAAATAAATATTGGTTCATTGATAAGACAGGTGAGGCAGTTGACGTAGCAGAATTACCGGAGGGAACACAGATAGAAGAAATAGGTACATATTCAGAGGGATTATTACCAACGAAGATAAACGGTAAATATTGTTACACTAATTCATCTTTTGTAAAGCAGTTTGGAGAATATGAAGAGGCTTATGCATTTAATAATGGCAAAGCAATGGTTAAAGATGAGACAGGTTATTATCTGATAGACAATAAAGGTAAGAAATGCAGTAAAAATGTATATAAAGAGATTAAGACAGATGAGCTTGGCTATGCTTCACGTTCAGGAATATATGCAGTTAAGAAAAATGACACATTCTATCTTATGGACAATAACGAGAATAAAATCGGTTCAGATGAATATGAAGATGTCAGATTAATGTCTCAGGATGAATATTTGGCAGTTATGAAAGATGGAAAATGGGGTTTTGCAGATGCTAAAGGCAAAATGGTTATAAAGCCACAGTTCGTAGATGCAGGTTCATTTTCTAATGGCCTGGCAGCAGTAAACATAGATGGAAAATGGGGATATATAGATAAGAATGGAAAAAGTGGTAATAGAGCAGCAGTTTGATGGTGCTAAGAATTTCTCATCAAGTGGCAGTGCTTATGTTCTGGCAGGAGATAGTTGGCAGTTAATAAAATTATACAGATAAATGAAAGGATAACATACTATGCAGGAATTTAAGGTTGAAAATAATGATATAAATACAAACTTGATTTATGAGTTAAAAGAAAATGAAGCAGCAGATATGGTTGCGATAGAAATGATTCAGCAGAATTCTAATGTTCCGGGATTATTAAAAATGATTTATACACAGAATAATTCATTACGTTTATTGAAATATAATATTACATCAAAGATTACATTACAGCAGTTACTAGAGAGAAATGTAACAAAGAAAGTAATTATTTCAGTACTTACAAATACAATAAGAACACTTATTTCAGCCGATGAATACCTGCTTGAACAGGATTGTTTTGTTCTAGATATGGAAAAGATATATGTTGATTTAAGTTCATATGAGGTTGGTATGATTTATCTGCCACTTAAGATGGAAACGAAAAAAGTAGATTATAGTATGTTTTTTAAGAACCTTATATTGATTTCTAAGTATGATGCGACAGAGAATTGTGAATATGTGGCTCAGATAATAAGTTATCTTAATTCAGCATCATTTTCATTGGTAGGTTTCTACGATTATCTTCATCAAATAGCCGGGTTAAAGAATGATTCAGTTAAAGAAGAAGGTTATGTACAATCAGGCTTAAATAATATGTCAGCCGGACAAGCAGCCGATTATAAGATGAAACAGGGAAATTCTATAGAGGATGATAATGTAAAGACAATAGTTGATACATTTGCTGCATCAGGTATGACAAATAATGACATTTCATATATACCTAATAAATCAGAGCAGACAGGAAGAAATCAGATGGTAATGCCGGGACAGAGTCAGGTGGCGGGAAGAAACCAGATGCAGGTGCCGGGACAGAGTCAGATAGCAGGAAGAAACCAGATGCAGGTACCGGGACAGAATCAGCCGGTAGGAAACCAGATGCCTGGTCAGACTGCAATGTCTAAGAAAAATGAGAAAGCCAATAAGAAAGAGAAAAAGAAAAGTAAATTATTTGGTGGTAAGTCTGAGAAAAATAATAAAAATATGAATGTGCCAAACCAAAATGCTCAGAATACAAATGTAAAGCTGAATTATAATCAGGCAATTCATTCAAATAATATGTCGGTTAATGGAACGATATCTAATAATATGTTAAATAATTCAATACCTAATTCTAATGGAATGGGCAATAATTCATTTAATAATATGGCTCAATATAATATGGGAATGGGTAATGTACCACAGAATAATATGCCAGGTTTTGGAGAAACAACTGTATTAGGAAATGCGTATAGTGGAGAGACAACTGTGTTAAATGCAAGTATGAATCCTAATAATCCTGAAAATATAAAGCAGGCATATTTAATAAGAGAGAAAAATGGAGAACGCATACCAATTACAAAGGAGAAATTCCTTATTGGTAAAGAAAAAAAGTTTTGTAGATTATTTTATTGCTGATAACACAGCAATTAGCCGTAGTCACGCATATATTATCAATCATAATAATGAATATTATATCGTAGATACGAATTCTAAAAATCATACATATATTAACGGAAAATTAATAACACCTAACACTGAAGTAAGTATCAGTAATGATTGTAAGATAAAACTTGCTGATGAAGAATTTATCTTTAGCGTAATGTAATGGAGGCTTGAATGGAATATTTAGTGGCTGCATGTACAGATGTAGGTATTCATAAAGAAACTAATCAGGATAGTGTCACAATAAAGGTTGCTAAAACTGTAATAGGAAATATTGCTATGGTTGTTATGTGTGATGGAATGGGTGGATTAGCACTCGGAGAAGTTGCAAGTGCAGACGTAGTAAATGCATTTTCAGGTTGGTTTTATAATACTTTGCCTGCACTTGTTAAAAATGGATTATCTGATGGAGTAATCAGAAGTGAATGGGAGAAAATAGTTGCTATTGAAAACAGACGTTTAAGTGAATATGGTGGAAGAAATGGAATAGCAATTGGAACCACATTATGTGTCGGATTATTTACAGACACAAGATATTACATTATGAACGTGGGTGATTCCAGAGCATATGAGTTAAAAGGTGCAGTAAAGGTTATTACTGAAGATCAGACACTTGTTGAAAGTGAATTCAGAAAAGGATTACTTACAAGAGAACAGGCAGATAACGATCCTAGAAAAGTATACTTCTGCAATGCATAGGTGCTTCTCAGGTTGTCATTCCTGATATGTTCTTTGGTGAGGTGCAAAAGGATACAGTATATATGTTCTGCTCAGAGGTTTTAGACACGTATTTACCGGAAGAGATATATGCTTACCTTGGACCGGAGGTTTCAACAAAACGAAGAAATAATGAGTCGGAATGGAACTACATTAATAGAGATGAATAAGCTTAGAAATGAAAAAGATAATATTTCTGTAGCATTTATAAGAACATATTAGAAAAATATCTGGAGGTTAGTGTGAAAAAATAATGCTGATGCGATTATTTTTCACACAGCTATTTGCTTCGGAGCGAAAGCAAATATCGTTTATGTCAGATGAGAAATCGCCTGTGCGAATTTCGCATCGCCTCTTTGCGACAAGCCGCTCAGAAATGAGGTTAGTATGTTAAAGATTGGTGAAGTCATTGACGGAAAATATAAGATTCTTAACCAGATAGGTAAAGGTGGTATGAGTGTTGTATATCTGGCTATGAATGAAAGTGTTAATAAATCATGGGCAATCAAAGAAGTAAGAAAAGATAGTCAGAATGATGCTTCTATAAATAGTATAGGTATTAAAGCTGAGATTAATCTGCTCAAAAACTGTCGACATCCTAATATGCCGGAAATTATAGATGTTATAGAAATGAAGATAATTATCTGATAGTTATGGATTATATCGAAGGAGTTACACTGAAAAAACTGTTAGATGAGTATGGCGCCCAGCCTCAGGAACTGGTTATTAAATGGGGAAAACAGTTATGCGATGTGCTTGGATATTTACATAAGAAAAACATAATTTACAGAGATATGAAACCGGCAAATATAATGCGTAAACCAGATGGCAATGTTGAATTGTTCGACTTTGGAACTGTAAGAGAATTCAAGGGAATGAAGATGGAAGATACAATTGCTCTTGGTACGGTCGGATATGCAGCACCGGAACAGTATGAAAAGACAAGTGAGTCAGATGCAAGAACAGATATATATAGTCTTGGTGCTACATTGTATCATTTAGTTACGGGAAATTATCCTACAGTTAGTGGGTTTGCACAGGGAATAAGGGCAAGTAATATGATGCTGTCAGAGGGATTAGAACAGATTATCAGAAAATGTACCGAACATGATGCAGATAAGAGATATCAGAATTGTGCTGAATTAATGTATGATTTAGAACATTGCGATGAGAGTGATAAAAAATATAGAAAAAAAACAGTGGAGAAAGATGATTGCTTTCTCTTCAATGGTATGTTTATCCTTAGCCGGAGTAGCAACAGGTATCACAGGAAATAAACTGGTACTTGCCAAACAGAAGAACAATATGATTCGGTTTTAGAGCGGGCAGAAAGTTCTACGAATGGATGAAAAACACGATTTATATATAGATGCGATAAAGATTAAACCGGGAGATAAGGAGGCATACCTTGAGTTAATCAATAAAATATATAAGGATGACAAAATATTTTCCAGAACCGAAATGAATGAAATTGAAGAGGTTATGCTTACATATGGGAAGTCATTAAAAAGTGATGAACTGGGATACAGTGATGTATGTTATAACATCGGAATTCTATATTGGTACTATTGCGATGAGACAATGGAGGAAGATAATTCCAGATTTGATGCAGTATGCACTTATTTTGGAAAGGTGTCTAAAAGAGATAGTAATAAAGACTTGGCAGAAATATTTTACAATATGGCGAATTTCAGAAGAAACATTCAGAATTCCATTACGGAGTCTACTGATAGAGGCGAATATATGGAATATTGGAAAAACATAGATAAGTTAATTGAAGCTATATTGAATAAAGGAGTCAATGACAATCTTAAACTTAATTCATGCAAAATGATATTAAATGCAATAGAGGGATATACAGATGAATTTAAAACTGATGGTGTAACTAAGGATCAGATGAATATCTGTTTAGATAATGTTGAAATTATCAGTGGAAGTGTTCAGGATGATAAGACGGAAGATATTGTACAGATAAAAAAATATATAGAGTCAAGACTTGAATATGTCAATAGAAAAATTGATACAGTCTATATGGAGGATTAATTATGAATATTGTTGATAAATATAGATTGATTTCACAGATAGGATATATATGTGCCGTAGTTTTTCTTGTAATCGCTGTTATTTTATTTTTTACACTAAAGATTAACCGGGTATTTGGCTACATCACAGGTATATCAAGGAAAAAGGCAATTAAAGAAATAAATGAACATAATTCGTATACAAGTGATGTATCGTCTGGAAATATTACACAGGATACAGGAAGAAAACTGGGCAGGACATCTAAAATTGGTGGTGTCCCAATTACCAGTAAAATACCGACTTCAAAAATCACACAAAATAATATAGAGGAAACCACTGTATTATCAAATGATGAGACAACCTTATTGTATACGGAGGAAACCACATTATTGAATAGTAATAATAATGTTAGGCCTATTTACAATGTAGTCTCCGGCTCAATAGTTAATTCATATCAGAAGACTGATATTATGCCAAATGAATTTATTATAATCAGAGATATAGTGTATATAAATACGGATATAGTCATTTAATATTGATAAACAGGAGGAAGAAAATATGTTATGTAGAAAATGTGGTGCAGAAGTAAGTGCCGGAACACCGTTTTGTCCAAGGTGTGGAAGTACCATGGAAGAAAATTATGTGAATAATAATTCATATGGAAACACTCAATATTCAAATCAGTCATATTCGGGATATGAGAATAATTCAAATGGAAATATGTATGGAGGTCAGCAAAGGCTAAATCAACCATATACTGGATATGAGAATAATAGAAATAACTATGAAAATAGTCAATATGTAAATCAATACTATACGGGACAACAAAGTAATATAAGTACTAACACATATGGTGAACAGTATTATAATAATCAGCCATATACAGTACAAAACGATATTAACAATAAGACAAATAAGAAAAACAAGAAAACAGCTTCGCCTAATAGAAAGAAGAAACGATTAATTACTGGAGTAATAATAAGTCTGGTAATGTTACTTATTATAGTATCAGGAATAGCTGTGACAATGTTATTGGTAAATAAAAATAAAAGCAGAAGTTCTAATGATGTCGTTAAAGAGTTTATTCAATCAGTTAATGATAAAGATACAGAAAAGTTGTTATCACTTATGCCCAAAGAAGCTATTGATGAAATAAAAGAGTGGACAGAGAGTTCGTCTAAAGAAGAAATTAAAGAATTCATGGAAGATTTTATTACAGAATTTAAAGAAGGCTTTGATGAAGATATTTCAGATGATGATGATATTACTTTTACATATAAGATAATTAAACAAGAAAATGATATTGGATATTCAATCAAAGAGATTAACCAAATGTATAAAGAGGAATATGGCAAAGCTGTACATATAACCGCAGCTAAAAGAGTACAGGCAGATATTTCCTATAGAACTAAAGATGATAATTCTGGTGAAACGGAGCAGTATTGGTTCACAATGTTTGAAATTAATGATTCATGGTATCTGATTTCAATAGATTCTGAGAATGACGATTCAACATATGAAGAAGATGATGATTCTGAAGAATTTGATTTAGAGGCAACCAAAGAAGAAGATTCAAAGAATTTGGATGAAGTAGTAAAAAACTGTTAAGAATTGTATAACAGAGGCAGTTATGGATGGAGGTAATGAGGCGGTTGTAGAGTATGTTGGAGAACCGGTCAGATATTATATAAAAGATAATGGAGCAATTATATTCGAATCTTATGGAGGAGAGGACAGTTTTGTGACATATTTAGAGAATGCATTTTCAGATGGTTGCAATACAACAAGTAAAGTAGATGGTAATAATCGCTTAATCAGTATAACTATTACATTAGATGAAGATGGAGAATATGATGTTATAGCAGAATATGATAACTAAATATAATATATAAAACATTAGAGAAAGGACAGAAAGAAATGATAAGTAAAAGAAGAATTTTGGCAGCCACATTGGCAGCAACCATGCTTGTATGTGGAATTCCGAATGTTACCAAAGCAATTGAATATAATGGTGCAACATCTGGAAACAGTGCCACATCAGGTAACAATGCATCAGAAGGTAATACTTCAAGCTCGGGAAATACAGCCTCAGATGGCAATACGTCATCTTCGGGAAATGTACAGGAAAAAGGTAAACCAGAGATAATATTTGAATTAGATGCTTTAGTGATTAAGGATGAGCAAAAAGGTTTAAATTATATAAGTGTTGATGACTTAGACAATAATCCTGGAATCAAAGTCAATGTAAAAGATGATAAAGCAATATTGTACAAACTGTAATTAAGGTTAATAATACAGAAATAATTAATATTACATATGACGAGGACAATCAGAAAAAATCTAAAGAATATAATATAAAATTAGAAAAAGACATACTTAAGGATGATAAATATGTGATAAATGTAACTTCAATAAATGCAAATAATATAGATAGTACTGAAGAAAAGGTTATCTATGTAGAAAGTAAAGCACCTGAAATTATTAATGATAGTATCAAAATTAGTGGTTTTACTGAAGAAAAAGATAATTACATAATTGGTAATAAGTTAAATGTTTCATTTGATACTGATTCAGATAATAATAATAATCAATCAAGTATTGAAACTGTAGAATTTTATCTTGCAAATACTAATAGTACAGATGACATAAAAAATAAGTCCATTATTTTAAAATATAATAATATTAATAACAGTAATACTACACTGGTAACAACGTTGAATTATGAAATGGTGGAAAAAGGATATTACACAGGATATCTATGTGCATATATTAAAGATATATGTGGTAAGGAAAATTATGTATTATTGAGTAATAAAAAATTATTACTGGATAACGATAATCCAACATGTACAATTTCAATTAACAATAATGACTATAGTTTATTAGATGGTAAAAATGGATAAAGTTCAAGATATAGAGTCATATGGTTATAACTATGAAATATCTGATAATGGTTCAGGTATAAAAGAATATAGTATAAAAGTTAATGGCAATGAAGTAAGTAATAAAACAGAAAATATTATTGAGACAACAGACGATGGTTTTAATAAAATCATTAATGGAAGTTTCGAGTTAAAAGATTATACACCAATAGATGGTAAATATGAAATTGTCATAGAGGCTGCTGATAATGCAGATAATAAGAGCGAAGAAAGTGATGATAGCAAAGATATTATCTATGTAGATGAAAATGCACCATATATAGATGGAAAAGTAGAATTTAAAAATATTACCAATGAAGATGATTTTTATATGTATGGTAATAAAAATGTAAATATATTATTTAATGTAAAAGATGATGAATTAAGTTCAGAAATAGACAAAGTAGAAATATATGAATATGATGAATTTATTGATACAGATAATAGAACAGTAGAGGATATTAATGATTTATTAAACGACAGTAATAGACGTGGTAATGCTGAAATTACCGACGGTGTAGCAACATATACAATAATTGCACCTAATCCTGACAGAGCTGCTTATGAAAAATATGTATATGCCAAATTATATGATAAGGTGGGAAATTACAGATATGTAGCTTTATCAGATAAAAAATTAATAATTGAACAGAATGCTCCAAAGATTAGCATAGATAAGAAAGAAAATTCATTTTATTCGAATTGGTTTAATAAAAATGTTAAATATGAAATTACAATTACGGATGAAGAGTCAGGAATTGATGTAAGTGATTACAATAATAAACCGGAAGATTATAAAATAGAAGTTAATAATAAGCAGGCTAGTCTTGAAAATATAGAAGCCATAAAAGATGGTAATAGAATTATAGAAATAAAAGGCACGTATACAACTGATTATAAAATAGGTGGAGTATACAATTATATTGTATCTGTTAAAGCTAGAGATAACGCAGGAAATGACAATTCTAATATATCAAAAGAAATTGGTATTGATACAAAGCCACCTTATGTTATAAATGATGCAGAAAAGAAAACTACATTTAAAGATAAAAATGATATGGAAATCAGCCCAATTGGAAATGAGATGTTTACTAATGACGATGTAAAGGTAAATTTCTATGTAAAAGATGAAATATCCGGAGTAAATAATGTAGAAGTATATGCATTAGATAGTATAATCGATGAACCTAAGGATAGTGAAATAGAACAGAATAAAATTAATCCTGCTGATGTGAAAATATCTGATGATGAAGTTAATGTAACTATCAAGAGACAGGATACAACACTTAGTAAGTATATATATGCTAAATTAACAGATAATGCAGGAAATAGTGATTATGTTTTATTATCAGAAAATAAGTTAGTTATAGAAAAAACAGCACCGGAAGTTAAAGAATTATCGCCTGAAAATGTTAGTGATGAATATATTGATATGAACACTAAGCAAAAATGGATAAAAGGTAAAGTAACATATAATTATTCAATTGAAGATACTGAAGCAGGTATATCCTCATATAAAATATATGTACAGTATAAAAAATGGTAAAGAAGAAGTTAAAAAAGAAATTATTCCAACGCAGAATGGTAACCTTGATTTTGTTAACAGTGTAGTAGAAAATGTTAGTGGTACATTTG
>OKWC01000207.1_pt1 | contig 12406 bp, 15 predicted proteins | sample 1606971 | NCBI WGS metagenome assembly OKWC01 (sample SAMN04414076, study PRJEB24778) | human gut metagenome | material: faecal | host: Homo sapiens
TGATTTATTCTGTTATAACTTTTATTTTCACGGAGGAATTGCTTTGCTTTCGATATATCTCTCAATGGTCGAGACCGAGGAAGAAAAAGACTTGGTGACCGAGCTGTACAATACATATAAACAGATTCTGTTTAATGTAAGTATGTCTATACTGCATAATACAGCGGATGCGGAAGACGCTGTGCAGGAAACTTTTGTACGAATAATCAGCAATCTATCTAAAATTGACTGTGCAAATGAAAAAACGCTCCAAAGCGTATATTTTTTGTTGTTACCCGCAATATTTGTTATGATATTCTCAAGAAAAAAACATAAGGTAGTTTTTCTTGAAGATGATAGAGACTGGTAGATACTAATGCCGTTGACAATACAGAAATTCTTACTGATGTTCTGACTGTGCAAAATAATATAAAAATGCTGTCACCTTTGCTGAAAAATGTGTCAACCTTGTATTATGCGGAGGAATTTACAGTAGAACAAATATCAGGAATGCTCGATATAAGCGCAGAATCTGTTTATAAAGCAATTTCAAGAGCAAGAAATATTCTATTACAAAAACAAGGAGATATGAAAAATGACTAACGATGATGCTATAAAAATTGCTCTGAAAAATGAACTTATTTCAGATATCGAAGCTTATCAAACTCTCCCTAAGTATAAGATTTCACTTAAAATTTGACAAAAAAATGAAGCATCTGCTTAAGAATTATGAAAATCGTGAATCAGCAAAGACCGGATATAAACGCATACCGCTAAAAAACCGCCTGCTTATTGCAGCTGTGATCATTCTTTCTGTGGCTATTATTACAGGCGGTACTTTGTATATCACCATGCGTTGGGCTGACTTCACGGTCAAGGAATATGACATTTTTGCGATGCTTTCTATCTCAAATGCCGAATCTTATCCTTTGAGTCTTGAAGAGCGATATGAATTCACATATAATGTTACAGGTTATGAAAAAGAAGTTATTGATGATGACGGCATTCGATTTTCAGTGAAATATTCAGATGCAAAAAATAAAAAGTGTATTTCATATTCACAGTCCATAAAGGATTTTTATACAACTGTCAGACTTAATATCGAAAATGCCATTACCTTACCAAAAGAAGTGATAATTAACGGAACAACCGCTATATATTATGAGACGTATTACGGAGAAAAGGGAGTAATATGGGATATCGGTGATTACATAATTGAGCTTGCTGCAACCGGATTTAGTGAAGATGAACTAATTTCAATGACAGAATTTGTAGGAAAAGGTAGAATAATCAGTTTTAATTAAAAAATAATGTCCATTTTTGTGAGTTTCCTACGTTATATATATAGAGCGTAAAAGCTCTTAATATATAGAAAAGGAGGAAAACGCATGAAAAAAATTGTATCAATTTTACTCATCTTCTCTGTTATTATCGCACTTTGTTTGAATGTATCAGCAGCATCTGTATATGATGTTGGTTCATTTACCAAAACAAGTTATCTTTCAATTACTAACGGTCAAGCGACCTGCAAAAGTAGTTACAGCGAAAGTAACGGTAATACTGCAAGTGTAAAAATCACGCAGTCTCTTGAAAAACATTCTTTTTTATGGTTCTGGGATACAGTCGGCGGAGAATGGACTACAAATTCTAAAAAAAGTTCAGTTTCGTTTACGAACTATAAAAGCGGTCTTGCAAGCGGTACATATCGTGTAAAATCGGTTTTCACAGTCACGACAACAAGCGGACAGACCGAAACGGTTACCGTCTACAGTGCAGAGAAGACAATCAGCTGAGAGGGAACGCTGATAAAAACAAAATCAGACAGCATAAGGCTGTTACGGAAAGCTCATTTTGAGCGGAAAGGAAATTTATTATGAAAAAATAGTTAAAGTAACAGTTGCCATTTTTATGTTAATCGCATTAACGGTTAATGCTTATGCTGCATCAACAATTACTAAGGACGGTTACTGCGGTAAAGTTGATTCTACAATATACGCAACATCCCAATATTCAAGGACTTTTAAAACAAGAACAACAACTCTTAAAGCTATTGATATTGACAATATAAATACCGGTATAGCACTTGCTGAAACATCAAGTGGCATAACCCTTGAAGATTGGCTGATTAAAGGTTATAGTACAAGAGAAGTTATTGCTGAATCCCATCTTTCGTATTCATCTCCTATAAACGCTGTTACGGTTTATGGCTCGCATAGTGCATATCATAATAACGTATGTGAATTCTATCAGTTCACAAATAGACAGTTTAACTGGTAAATATAACAAAGCGGAGCAACAGTAGTCCAAGTAGCACCGTTGAGCAAGCTTGGCGGTGCTACTATATTTTTCGGAGGTAATCATGAAAACTAAATTCCAAAAAGTACTTGCCATTTCACTTATCGCAATAATGCTTTGTTCCTGTGCAACAAAAGAAAAAGATAATTTTGACAGTGCTTCAAACCCATTTGATGCAAGCGCACAGGAGAATATGCCGCCGGATTCCGATAATGCAAAAGAGCTTTATGAAAGGTATCAGACAGGCGGTGCAAGTGTGGATTTTTCCAAAATGGACGGCAAAGATACTTTAGAATATAACGGCAGTCCGATTGAAATAACCTTTTCATTTGATACAAGCGAAAATGAGTATGATATGACTGAGGGATTTGTGGCGTTTATTTGCGGCGTGCCGCAGATGATTTCGGCTGACGGCGGAGAAACTTCCGAAATGGCTAAGGTTACATACGAAAAGAAAACAACCACCGAAACCACATTAACCGTCAATCCGAGAATCACCGAGGATTTGAAGGGACAGGACGAGCTTACGCTTATGATAGCAAGTTTGCACAGCGTTGATTATGTGCCTCAGGGAAAATATGCCGGATATGGATTTAACAACATTCATTCAAGCAGTCCTCTTTGCTATTATAAGCTGAAGATAAATGCTCAGCCTGAGATTATAAACCTTGACGGCAAGATCGAATTTGAGAATGTAAATGCTTCCGATAAGTCACTTGAAAACTATAATCTTAAAAATGCAGGGGAAATCGGTGACGACTGCATGATGAAAATGTACAGTGTAGAAAACCAATCTCCGCGCCTTGTCCTTGACGGCAGTAAGCAGAGCTTAGATCTGGTTTTTAACGGTATGAACGCCGACAGGTTCTATGTATATTTGTATGTAAATATGCAGCGTGTAAAATTTGACGGTTCGGATTATGCGGTTGTTAATTCAAAATCGGGTTTTGTTCCGAAATTAACCGTGACACTTGATAATCTCAGTTCAAGAGATGTGATATATGCAATAGCTGTTTCGCCTGATTCTGAAAGTAAATTTCCGGCATACACAAAGACTATGAGCAGTTTGTGTTTTGCTCCGGATGATGAGACCTTTCAGCAGGAAGCAACAGTGCAGGTGAGCAGACCGAAGCAGTGACTACCGATATATCAAAACCTGGCGACGCTCCCGATAATACCTCAACAGCGGTTTCGGACAACCCGATTTATAAATTTAAGCCCCTCGGATATCTGGACGATGACCAAAACCTTCTGCTTATGTATATTGATAATGACTTTAAAGTTTACGGCGAAGACAACGGTACATATTTTACTGTTTATGATGTAACGGCAAAAGAATTTATAAGCGGAAAATTTTTGCCTTATCAGCAGACTTTCACTGTTACTTACGGACAGGGCTGTTTTACGGTAATTGAAGGTAAAGCGTCTGAAGACAATCGCAGCCTTGCCGAGTGTATGGCAGTTACTTATAATGAAAAATTCGAAGAAATTCAGCGGGCGCATAATATGCCGATGTATTCAGGCGGTAATCAGTCTATATACAGTGCTTATTACTGCAAGGATATCGACAAATATCTCTGTGCTTATAAAGAAGAAATCAGCTCTTCTGAATATCTGACGGTACTGCTTAATACAGACGGCTCGGTTTACAAAGTGATTAACACAGACAGCGAAACAAGCGTATACAGCTTTTCTGTTGACGATGATAAAATCATATTGGGACGAAGATATGACGACTACCGCACAAAGATTCAGGTTATGGATTTTGACGGAAATATAATCGATGAAAAACTATGTCAGCGGAATATGCAAATCTTGATGTAACCGTTTCGGAAAATATATCGCTTTTCTTTCGTTAAAAGATACGGTGAAGATGAAATCCGGGTTCGGACAGCTTTGCGGTTCTTTATGATACAGAAACTGACAAACTTATGGAATTTACGCCTGAAACCGCTGACGAGGCAGGATGTATGGGTATTTCGCCTGACGGCAAAATTGCGGTAACTATGGATTATGAGGAAGTTGATGACGATGGTATTGTAACAGATCAGAAACAAACTCTGAGATATTATGATATCGAAAGCGGTAAAGTAATCAAAACCGTAAACGCCGATGACAAGCCGGCTTTGAATAATTTTGTAGTATATGATGATGGCGTTATTCAGACGGTACCGGGCTACAATAAGGAAAAGAATGAAAGAACGGAAACAGTTGTATTCTTTGACCGATTTGACGATTAAGGTGGAAAAATGAAACTCGAAATCAATCAACTCACGAAATCCTATAGCAAAGGCAAAAAAGCCCTCGACAGCTTTACCCTCACCCTTGAAAAAGGCGTGTACGGCATCTTAGGTCCCAACGGCGCGGGTAAATCCACATTGATAAACTGCGTAACCGGCATAATAAAGCCCGACAGCGGCAGTATTGCTTTCACCGACGGCGACAGCCACGATTATATGTCGCACCTCGGCTTTTTACCGCAGAATCAGGACTTTTATCCGAATTTTACGGCAAGAGAGCTTATACTTTACTCTATGGCGCTGAAAAATGTAAAGGTCGATAATCCAAAAGCCTATGCCGACGGGATTTTAAAGCGTGTAAATCTGTATGACGACCGCAACAAAAAGGTCGGCGCACATTCGGGCGGTATGAAGCAAAGGCTCGGCATAGCGCAGGCACTTGTAGGCGAGCCAAAGGTGGTTATATTTGACGAGCCGACAGCAGGACTTGACCCCAAGGAGCGTATACGCTTCAGAAATGTAATCTCATCGCTTGCGAATGATAAGATAGTAATTTTAGCAACTCATATCGTTACCGATATTGCTTTTATTGCCAAGAATGTTGTACTTATCGATGGCGGAAAGATGATAAGCTGTGCCTCACAAAGTGAGCTTTGCAATGATATTTACGGCAAGGTCTGGGAGGTGCTCACCGACTACGAAACAGGTATGGAGCTTATGCGGACAAAGCGCGTCAGCAATGTTATAAGCGAGGACGACAGGTTCAATGTCCGTGTTGTAAGTGACGAGAAGCCACACCACGACGCCGTTAATGTTCAGCCTGCCCTTGAAGATGTGTGCATTTATCACTTCGGAGAGATAGGTGAATGATATGCTGAAATACGAGCTTAAAAAGTACATACTGAAGCCGTCTGTAATAATCTGCCTTGCTGTTTTATTACTTGTAAACCTTGTCAAAGTGCTGGAGATTTATTGTCAGGGTTCGGGCAGACAAATTCTGTTTTCGGGAAAAGGCAGGATTGAAATAAGTAAAGATGTTCTTTATGAAAAATACGGCGGCGAGATAACACAGGAAAAAATCGAAAGCCTTAAAGCAGAACTGGCTGTTGCCGAACAAAAGCTCGAAGAATACGGTATCATAGAAGAACCGATCGAAAATACATACACGGGTTATCCGTACGGAGATGTCAACTTAATCAAAGATATTATTTCTTCATACGAATACGCATTGCTTTACACTAATACATCAAATGAGCTGTCAGACAGAGCGGCGGAAAAAGCCGCATTTTATGAAGGCAGAAACGAATACGATAAAAGAGAAAGCGAGCTGTACGAATATTGCTTTAAAGGCAGAGCCGCCGACAGCTATATAAATTCCGATGCATACACCAATATTTTCGATTATAAATTCTCAACCGTAATTTCAATGCTTCTGATAGTTCTTGCTGTATCTCCGATTGTTTCAAAGGAGTATGTTTTCGGATATCATAATCTAATAATATCATCGGGAAAACGAAAAAAGTAATGCACGCAAAGCTGTTCACAGCTGCACTATTTACTGTTGTAATGTCGTTTGTCGTGTTTTTGTCCGATGTTTTCTATTGGAATCAGCTGTATGGTTTAAGCGGCTTCGGAGAGCCGATTTACACTTTGCAGGAATATGCGCTTTGTCCGCTTGATTTAAACCTGTTCGGAGCATTGGCGGTAACATATCTACTGAGACTTGCCATTCTGATGATGTTTACTTTTCTGACAACAGCTATATCCTCATTTTTCAAAAATGATATTTTGTCAATGACGGCAAGCATAGCGGCAGGGTTTATTCTGGTGATAGGCTCAGAGCATTTGCCCGGAGTTTTTAATCCTGTATCAATAATCGGTACAGACAGCATTTTTTTCAGAATTTAGCGCGGTGAACATTATGGGCTTCCCAGTTTTCGCGTTTCTTGTTACATTAGCAGAAGTGATAATCCTTACAGTTATATTTGCCTTTATAACAGCGAAAAGAGGTCTGAAATGCTGTTAAAATTTGAATTTAAAAAAATATATTTCAAACAGTTTGCATTTTTCATCGCAATCGCCGTGATAGTAATAAAAGCTATATCATCTGTCGGGCTTTACGAACCCGACTATAGCAGTTTATCCGTACAACAGCAGAATTACTATCTTGAATGTATGGATAAATTCGGCGGAAAGCTGAACGATGAAAAAGAAGCCGCAATAATTTCATTACATAATGAAGCGGAAACAGCAAAAACAATGCAGGATAGAATAATCGAGAAAAATGCAAGCGGTGAATACGAAACGGTAGAAGCGTATTTTGCCGAGCTTGGCAAAGTGCCAGAAATAATTACAAAATATGATGCCGTTCAGCTATTATTCAGAAATTATTCAAGAGTCAGCACCGATAAAGAACACCTTGTTATGCTTCCTTCGGACGCAAAGGGCATGACCTGCGGCATTGAATACATCCTAATAATATTTATCTGTTACATTTCCGCTGTTATGTGCTATTATGAAAGAAAGTACAAAGCCGTTTACATCTCATCAACAAATGCGGTAAAAGGCTCTTTTTGCAGACTTTTAGCTTTGTTTTCGGTTATAGTATTATGCTGGATTTGTTTTGCGGTTATTGAACTGTTCTCTATAATTACTGTAATCGGCGCCGAAAACCTCTTTGTCGGGGTGGTATCGCTTCAGGCGTTTGCTAATACGCCATTTAAGGAATCCGGCATTTTAGCTGTATTTATTATGATTCAGCTGACAAAGCTATGCGGATATCTGCTTATATCTGCTCTCTGCATTTTACTCAGCACTTTAACAAAGAATCTTCCGTTATCTGTTTTCGTGCCTTTGGTTATAACTTGTGTGTGGGTATATCTGTTTACTCCCGAAAGCGTAACATTTTATTCTCCGTTTTCGCTTGTTCTCGGTTCTCCTTACTTTACGGGAGATTGCTATTTTATTGATACACACGGTTCGTTGTTGCTTATGTATACAGCACCGGACACTTGGTTGTTATGGCTGCTTATTTTTATTTCTCTGATTATTGTTCTTGTTTCGTTGATTATTTTTATAAAAGCAATAAATGTAACATCAGGAAGAATCATTTTGCGCTGCCTGCCTTGCTGTTGTCTGTTGCATTCTTATCAAGCGGATGTTCCTCACATAATATCAGCGATGAAGCGGCAAACGGAGCAGTAATAGCAAGCAATAGCACAAATATCTATGTGCCGTATATTATAACAGATGACGATTATCAGGTTGTCGGAAGAAAAATAACCGTATACAATCAGAATCTTGATTTGATCGAGGATAGTATTATTCATGACATAACGCAAGGGAAAATTACAAGACAAATTCTTTACAGCGACGGATATTTATATTTTATACCAATGATACGATAACCGACAGCAATGATATATACAAAATCAACCTTTCGGATTATCACGAGGAATGTGTCTTTGCTGAGCCGGATACAAATGAGATAAATATGTATCTTGATATTGTAAAGATCTACGGAAGTAAGAATCCGGATGATTATGATATACGAGGAATGAGCAAATACGGAGATGAGCTTTATATTCTGACAAACAGCAACAAGATTTTGCTGTTAATGTTATTACAGGCATAAGAAGGCTCGTTCTTGAAGAACAATATATTCACTGTTTTTGTATGAGTAACAACGGGGCAATATTTTATATAAACGCAGACGGAAATCCGGTATGTTTTGATAATGAAAAAAAGATTGTCAGTGACCGGGTATTCAATAATGTATGCGCTGACGGAGAGTATGTCTACTGCACAAATAAAAAAGTAACATACAGATATAAAGTCAGTGATTTTTCTGAAGAAAAGTATGCAGATGTAGGCGAAATATATCAGGTTGAGAACGGAAAAGCGCTTTCATCAAACGGCATATACATTTCTGAGTATGGCAAGCAGACCAAAATATCGGAAGAAGGTAATCTGTTTTTGCTGGACGGGAAGATAGTCAGACAAAACGGTGAGCTATTGTCATTCGTTGAGGTGCAGTTATTCTGATAAAGTCGGGAGAAAACAGGCTGAACAGCAAAAGGCATGGAGTAAAGTATATACCGGCGGCAGCTGTATTGATGCTGACTATGCTGTTTTGCACCGCCTCGGAAGTACACAACAGACAGAATGTGTTGATGCGCTGTCAAACACCGAGAACAGCCAATATGCCTTTAAGTTGAGGTATGAGGAGAAATATCAGCTGATGTTAAGATTATTCCTCGGGTGTTTAGTTTTAATAATTTCTTTCTGCTTTGCAGAAGTAACATGGGTATATATCTGCGTTGTAGTTATAGAACTATGCCCTAGTAATTTCTGAATATATCTGATATCAACATCCTGTTCCAACAAGAGCGTTGCAAAAGAGTGCCTGAACATATGCGGGGTTATATGTATAGATATACCGCACGCTTTACAATAAGAATTAATCATACAGCGGACGGATTGCTCTGTCAGCCTTTTGCCATATTTGTTTACAAAAAAATAACCGCAGTCCGAGATTTTTTCCTCATGGATAAAGTAGTAATCGGAAAGAATAGTGAGTACTGATGTGTTTTCAATAGGTATTATACGTTCTTTTGAGCCTTTTCCGTAAAGCTTAACCGATTTGCCTATAAAATCAACATCTTGAGAGTGTAAATTGCAGATTTCAGCCACTCTCGCTCCTGTTGCAAACAGCAATTCGAGAACCGCAGCATTGCGTATTGCGCTGTTTTTCTTATAGTCGGTGTTTGATTTTTCTATTTGCGTATATGCAAAACAGAGAATCTCGCCAATCGTATCCAAAGGAATGGTTTTGGCAGTATAACAGGTTCTTTGATTGATGTTTCAATTTTATCAAACGGATTGCAATCGATAATATCCCGAATAAGCACCTATTACATCTTTAATTGATGTGATAGGTGCTTTTTTTATGTCCAAACGGAGGTGATAAAAAACAAAAATCAGCTATACGACCGACAACGGCGTAATCAATAAGAGCACCTGTGCCAATCGGTATAGCTGAAACTTTTTTATAATCAGTTGTCTGCAGAATTATTTTATTATTATCCGTCAAAATCTGGTTCTTCACGGTATAATAACCTCGGACTAAAAATCCGCCTCATGCGGATTTTGCCGTGCCTTGCACGGCACGCGGTTACCCGCGCGTCCGAGAACATTTTACCACTAATTTGTTTTACTGACACAAAACTGCGGCGTTACCGCCGCAATGCCTTACGGCATTAAAAATCACGGTATAACATCACACAGCAGACAAACATATTGTCTTTTTCGTAAAAATCCGCGCTGCCGTTATATTTCTCCGCTATTTGCTTTATTGTTTTTATACCGTATCCGTGACCTTGTAATCGTGATTTTGAGGTTTTTAACGAATGATTTTCCGAAAGCACGGATTTTTCAATAGTGTTGCTTACATAAATCATAATCTTATACTCATCACCGGAAAAATTGCAGATTATACTTTTATGAGCATCGGGCGAGGCAGAGCAGTTTTCGATAGCGTTGTCCAGGATATTTCCAAGTAAATTGCACATATCTATATCCGCTACGCCGTCAAGCTGTTTTGAACCTGTGAGGACAAAATTAATGTGATGGTTTCGAGCGATTGATATTTTAGTGTTAAGTATAGCGTTGATAAAGACGTTTCCCACATCGATGCACACATCGATATTGCTTATCTCGTTTTTGCATTGCTTTAAAAACACACCGATTTCATCGTACTTCTTTTCGTCGGACAGCATCGTCAGTACTTCAAAGTTCTGCTTCATATCGTGTCTGAGTCGAGCTGTTTCCTCGTACTGGTTCTTTATCGTTTCGGCGTATTTAATTCTATATTCCTGCTGCTGCTTTTCAAGCTTCAGTAGGGTGGCCTGACGGTTGCTCTTGCTCATGGCTACGGTCATATAAAAGCATATCAGATTTATGATTACCAATCCCAGTTCAGCTATCAATAAAATCCGCGTTTGATTTTCGTTATAATCGGAATATAGCTGTGACATATGAATGAATGTTATTGAAACAAACGAAACCACAAACACCGACAAAATAAGCAGCCATTCGCTCGATCTAAGCGCAACATCTTTATCAGCCGTTATTTTCAGAATGATGCCGAAAATATATATAAGCAAAATTTGAACCGAGAGTACGGCAATAACTCTTTCCAAAGTATGAGTGCCCAATATCTCCGCAACCGCGTTACCTGAGGCGGCTGAAATTGTGCTTGTAACAAGAGCGTTTGTGCAGACTATTACGATATTGGCAAGTATAGCGGCAAATGCCTTTTTTATTACCGACCCCGGCAAAAACAGGCTGTAAGCAAAGAACATAACAGTATAAATCAGACCGTATACTCCTTCATACAAAGTAAAGTTGTTTATAACAGTGACAATCACCGAAAATGATACACAGCCGATAAGGTACAGAATTATTCCTTTTCTGCTTTTTAAGTCAAGCTTTAAAAACCTGCATATAAAATGGCATACGGTCAGGTTTTCAAAAAAAGTAATGAAAAGCTCAAATGCCGCCCATAAAAAATCAGTCATATTTACTCCTGTTAGGTTGTTTCCCTGATATACTTTTTGTACTTTTCTGCAAGTGAATTTTTATATCGTCGGCTTATTTTCGCCTGGTTGCTGTCAGTTAAGTATACTATATGATTCGGATAATCAATACGCTGAATGTGATTAAGGTTAACAATTATCCTGTTATGCGTCCTTGCAAAATGTTGTTCGGGTAGCATACCGCTGATATTATCTATCGTGCTTCTGATTTTTAGCATCACGTTCGATTTGCAGATAATGTCTATGTAATTCGATCTGCTACAGATATATATTATATCACCGACAGTCACTTTCCCGATTTCTCCGTATGGCAGGTCAAAGCACAAGGTCTTTGAAGTCTGAAGAAAAAACATCAGCTTTCCGATAACCGACCGTAGCTTTTGGTCAAAAACATCAAGGTCCTTCGGAATAAAGTTGAACGGTCTGTAGTCAAAGCTTTCGTATACAAGATGATTTTCGGTGGTGATAAAGATGATTATTGTTTTTTCGGATAAATTTCTTATCCTGTTTGCAACATCAAGACCGTTCATTTCCGGCATAAGTATATCAAGAAAAACTACATCGTACGGATTTTGATTATGCTGCTCGAGAAAAGACACGGCATTTAAGTATTTATCCAAGGAAATCTCAATTTCAAATTCTTTAAAGCACGCTTTTATCTTCCTGCTCAAGCAATCAAGATATACCTTTTCATCATCACATACTGCTATTTGCATATGTTCAGCAACTCCTAATTAAAATTCATAAATTCTGAATTATATTTGATAGAAATATAAAAAACACATAAAATTCTGTACAAATCAACAATTGTCATTTGACTCGGTGTAAAAATAAAAAGAAGGAGTGATAATCATGGAATTTTCCGAAAGGCAAGACAATTACGAGAAAAACACGGTTATACACAAAAACAACTTGCTGATTTTTAGTTTGATTACGAAATAAATACGGATAAAATAAAACAAGAAAATCGGGCAAAGGACTTCCTTTATCCTTTTTTGTAGTATACATCAAATTAATTCGCTTTGTCAATAAGTTTTAGCTATTAGTATACTTTTGATTTAAACTATATCGACTAAACTTCACTAAATTACGCCAAAACTTCACAGTTTTTATTGACATCGCAATTTTTTTTGTTATATTATTAAAAAAAAAATTGCAGACTAATTGGCAATTTCCATTCAAAGAATAACTAGTGATAATACAATAAAAATCAGAGCTAAGTCATGTATAGGAGAAAAAATGAAACTCGAAATCAATCAACTCACGAAATCCTATAGCAAAGGCAAAAAAGCCCTC
>OKWC01000208.1_pt1 | contig 12389 bp, 19 predicted proteins | sample 1606971 | NCBI WGS metagenome assembly OKWC01 (sample SAMN04414076, study PRJEB24778) | human gut metagenome | material: faecal | host: Homo sapiens
TGAAACCTTATTAAAGACATATCCAAATATCACATAGGGAGCGTCATTTGAGGGCAAGCTGTTTCCCATTTACCCCTCTGCACTTTTCTTTGTAGAATTTTCGGGATTGACTGCAAATCTTTTACAATCCCGTCAATGACCTTACTTATAGGCTCTGTCCCCTGTCTTTGTTTTTCTCTCTGCTCCGCTCCCTGTTCTTGTTCTGTGCGATCATCTTCTGAAGTCCTTTCAGTTTCTGCCGTAACGACGGACGCTGTTGCTTTTTCTCATTAACTTTTACAAATTCCTTGAATGCCTGTGCAATCACATCGGCATCCTTGCCCTTGAAAAATACAAGATACCTTGGTGGCTCCGTGGTCTTATCCTTCTTTACTGCGAAATCTATGTTGTACTTTCTTGCGACACGCTCAAAAGACTTGATGTTACTATCCGTGACCTCAATGGACTTTGCCCCCTCTCCCTGACCGACCAGCTTCTTTACCGGAATTTTCCCATGGGAAGGCTCCTTATGCTTCTGGTGTTCCAGATACATCTTCATCGCCTTCTGCAAAACGCTTGCGGTCAGCTTGGAAGTCTTGATTGCAAGAGCAATGGTTTTCTGTGTTGTTTCCTCCTGCACGGTGTACCTCCTTCCTTATCTGCACCAACTTGATTTAGGGTGGAACCAACAGCCTGTGAAGCTGTGTTTTCATTGCCATACTTACTGCTCCTCCCCTTCCTCAAGGTCTTTATCCCACCAGTTCATTTCTTCCTCATAAAAATCCTCGAATATATCAGCAGGAATATTTTCTTTCTGCTTTCTCGCTTTCATAATGTCTCTTGCTATTTTTGCCACAATTACCACAGCAATAACAGCAAGCAATAATTTCTTCACATCTTTTCTGTTCATTTCCTTTTCCTTTCCACTTCTGGACGCCGTGACCAGAAGTTGTTGCAATAAAAAAACAGATACAAAATCTTTCGATCTCATATCTGCCTTAACGCTGTATATTTTTCTATATTCTTTTTGATTAGTAGAGCTTTGCACCTGCCGGAATTGCATCATCCAGCATAACTAAATTAAGCTTTTCCTCTCCATTTACTGTATGAACAGCGGATAAAAGCATACCACAGGAATCAATTCCCATCATACTTCTCGGTGGTAAATTTGTAATTGCAAGTAATGTCTTTCCGACCAGTTCCTCCGGTTCATAATATGCATGGATTCCAGAGAGAATAATTCTGTCTGTTCCTGTGCCATCATCTAAAACAAAATGTAACAGCTTTTTGCTTTTCTTCACAGCACTACATTCTTTTACTTTTACAACACGGAAATCTGACTTGCTGAATGTATCAAAATCCACCATTTCCTCAAATAATGGTTCTGTTTCCACCTTTGGCTCAACAGGCTCAGTAACCTGTTCTTCTAAATTCATATTTTCATCGCACATATTCATTTCCTCCAGACATAATAAGCTAATGCCCATTATAGCAGAAAAGCTGTGCTTTGAGAAGAAATTCCTAACTTGAAAATCGTGTACATCTTTGCACCGATCAGATTATCTTCTATCCATACATCATCGAGCAGCAGACAATGTGATAACACTTCCAGATTTTCCATGTTTATCAGCCGTTGAACAACAGTATTTGTATTCTCCGGTATTTCATGAGCTTCCATTGCAATATCCCGCCTTGCTTCCCTGCAATACTTATACAATCCCAAGATATACTTATTCGACAGGATAAAACCATACGCATCATTATTCAGATATATCATTTTATGCTTTTCCCATTCCTCCGGCAATGAAAAATAGCACTTTGCTGTTTCGATATAGCAGTCTCCCTCATAAGTAGGCTTCATCTTCCTTTCCTGCCGGAGCATCTGATGATATATCTTTCCGGTCAAATATCTTCTTGCTCTGGTAAAATCAGGTGTCCTTCCACGCATAAAAGTGTAAACATTATTGATCACCGTTTTTCCCGCTAAAGACTTGTAATTGCCTACCCTGTGAAGGTACTGCAATACCTGTGTCAGCTTCTCCACAGAAGTAATCTCTTGATAATTATTTGTATCAATCTCCATTTGTTCAAAAGATAATGGTGTGCTTCCTTTTTTGATTTCACGCTCCATGATACGCTTGGTGTCTCTCATTGATTCCATATCAGTTCCTTTCCACTTCTGGACGCTGTGACCAGAAGTTATAAAATAAGCAGGTATAAAAACTTTCATTTCATACCTGCTCCTGTTCAGCAAGAAATTCTCTTTCCTGCAAGTTCCATTATGATATTGATTACTTCCCTAATGATTGCAATAATTTTTATTGCAAGGACAATCACTCCGATCATGCCGCCTATGACTGCGTCAAGTGCCAACACTCCAATGCTCCCTGCAATTCCAAAATTGCGAGGTATCAGCAGTACGAGCATCTTTTGTATGCCGAATGGAAATCCACTCATAATCCAGAATTGAAACCAGTTTACTCCGTTCTCTCCCAGACATATCCAGTAACACATATTCAGCCATACTGCAACAAATGCCAGCGGCAAAATCACCTTAAATAATACCCTTTTCATGCCATCCACCTCCATACATATCATGCTGCACTTCCTGCTGATAGAAATGATTTATCGTAGTTGGTGCATTATAAAGTGCTGTTATCATATACGCTTTGATATTTGTAATCTTTGTCGTTGTCTCTTTCATGCAACCAATCACATATTCCAGATGACTGCTGTTCAGTTTCAAGAATCTGGATTTTACAAGCTCATACGGATAATCCTCACCTGCAACTCGGATTGATTTTCTCTTTACGCACACTACTTCGCAGATTATCCCAAATAATTCGTCATAAAGTTCTTTTTTCACCATAACCATCATACTTCATGTGATGATCATAATTGATATTTTCTTTAATCAGTTCTATGTATGCCTGTGCATCATCCATCGAATCAATCACATCATCTTGTGGCTTTTCTGTTGCAGATTGATTGATAGGATTGTTATAACTCTCCTCAGTATGGTTATAATTAGTCTGATTCATATAAGTCTGATTATAGTTAGTATAATTAGGGTTCGATTCTCCGACTTCTTGAGGTTCGATTTCCGAACTTCCAGAGGTTTGATTTTCTGACTTCCGAAAGTTCGATTTTCTGACTTCTTGAAGTTTGATTTTCTGACTTCCAGAAGTTCGATTTTCTGACTTCTTGAAGTTCGATTTTCCGACTTCTGTGATTTCATCAGCATTAGCAGGCTCTTTTTCGTCCATCTGCTCTGAAATTGAAGCAAAATTTTTCACATAAATTATATCCGGTTTTCCAAGTCCTCTGCGCACCTTTTCTACCAGACCAATTCCTTTTACAGAATCAAGCTCTGCCAATACCTTAACAGCTTTTTCCTTAGCGCATCCCAAATCCTCCATAATGCTGTCTATGGTATAAATGATGTATGCACGATTTTCATCGTCAAACCATTCATTTTTCATAGACAGCGACATACGATCAAGCATAAGTCCATACAATAATTTTGCATCACTGGACAGCTTCTTAAATCTCTCGTCCTTTATCAGCAGGCGTGGAACACGATAGAATGAGAACTGTTCCGCTTCTATTCCGTAATAATAGTCTAGCTGCAAAATTTCTCCCATTCTCGTCTCCTCCTTCCTACTGCGTATTTTTCCAGTTATCTAATAGCTGAAATATTATTTTTTCTATATCATCTGTGCTGTATGTATCCGGGAAATAACTGTTAATGCGTTCTGTTTTTATAACAACCTTACGCTCTACTGGCTTTTCTTTCTCCAGAAGCATACGCACCATTGGAAAGGTCAACTCTCCTTTTTTTGTCACTTTCCTTCAGCATGGCACTCTGCTGTTTGGTTATGACAGCATTGGTGTCCTGTATGGCAACCAATACCCATTGCTGTGCATCCTCTGATAAAAACGAGATGTCCACCGCCTGCATAATGCCTATTTTCCCCGAATCCACCATATCAAGCAACGGTTCCGATAATCGTGAAATCCATATATATCTTTGAACAGTTTTTGCACTCTCTCCTGCAGCTCCTCCCAGTTCGTCCAGCGTAAGTCCACCTGCTCTGCTTCCCTGATGCTTCATGGCTTCGTATTTCATGCGATATGCCTTCGCTTTTTCGCTTGGAAGAATATCTTCTCTTTGAATATTGCTGTCCACCATGATAATCGTGGCTTCATCGTCCGTATAATTACGAATAAACATCGGCATTGTATCAAGTCCTACAAGCTCACACGCATGTCTCCTTCGGTGTCCTGCAATAATTTCATAGCCGCCCTCAGCTCTTGGTCTTGCAATACCCGGCATCAGCACGCCATGCTCTCTGACACTCTCCACCGTCTCCTGCATCTTTTCATCGTCCAGTACCTTAAATGGGTGACCTTTGAACTCATACAGTTCTGATAATGCAATTTCCTGTACCTGCTCTATTCCTGCCTGTGGCTGTCCATCTCCGAATAAATCATCGAAGCTGTTCAGTTTTACCTTTGCGGCACTTCCTGTTTTATTCATCTGCAAGCACCTCCTCTGTCAATGACTGATAGGCACTCGCTACTTTTCCATTTGGATCATGCTCATAAATGCTGACACCTTCAGCAGAAATCTCCGCAGCTCTTACCGACATCGGAATACTGTTTTCAAATATTCTTACCTTGCTACCATAATTCTCCACAACCAATGCACTGATGTCTTTTGCATAATTCGTTCTGTTGTCAACCATAGTAAGCAGAATACCTTCAATCTCCAATTTTGGATTGATCTGCCTTTTTACCTTTCCTATGGTCTTTATAAGCTGTTCCAGACCTTTTACCGGAAGATATGCAGCCTGCACAGGAATAAGGATACTGTCAGCACTTGCAAAGGCATTTATGGTAATCATGCCAAGCGAAGGCATACAATCAATCAGAATGTAATCATATCTTTCTTTCTGCTGTTCTATGTAGGTACGAAGCACAAGCTCTCTGCTCATTACATTTACCAGTGATACCTCCAGTCCGGAAAGTTCTATATTGCCCGGCATAAGGTCTACACCCTCGTCGTGCTTTAGGATGCCATAATCCGGCTCCATATCTTCTTCATTGATGATATTCGCCATAATGGTTGCAAGAGATACATCCAGTTTATCCGGCTCCTGAAAGCCTAAACTTGCTGTCAGGCTTCCCTGTGCATCTGCATCTATCAGAAGCACCTTTTTCCCCTTTTTGCAAGTCCAATACCTAGATTACTTGTTGTGGTGGTCTTTCCAACTCCACCTTTCTGGTTTCCGATTACTATAACTTTACACATGATGAAATTCCTCCAAATTCTACTATTATTCTTTTACATTGCTCTTTTTTACTTCTACATACGATCTATAATATTTATCTGTTCCCTTGTTAGGGTAGAGGTCTGACATTTCCAGAACCTCTACCTTTGGGTGTCTCTGCATGATTTTTTTGAACCATGTAATATCATTTTTTGTTCCCATCAATCGAATCTTTAACATCAATCATTTCCTCCAAACATTGCATACAAATTTTTTATTGTATGTGGCATACTCCGGATAGCGAATCTGTATTGCCTGCCAGAAATATGGTGCATAGCAACAGCAGAACAAATCCTCTACTGAATATCTCCGGCACTCATCCACCTGCTCCTCTGTGTCCTGTTCATCATCCACGCTCGGTGTACCATTGCAATACAGATTAAATGCCATTCTGACAACCTTTGCACTTCCACTGGTCTGCCAGCCTTCATGCAGGCACTCCGGTTTTACACATCCAGTCTTGAAATTATAAATTCTATCCACATTTCTTCGTGTATCTTCGTTCATTCCAATGCAATAGCAAAGTGCCTTGTGATATACATCTGCTTCTCTAACTTTCTGAATTTTTTCATAGTAGAATTTCTCATGTGCTTCACTGATAAAGTTAATATTTTCTTTTTCTGCTCCTAACGCTGTACTGTTCATACTGACTTCCTCCATTTTCTTATTTTGTTCCGTTGACCATAACAAAAAAGGACATTCCTCTAAAATTTCTTTTAGAAAAATGTCCTTATAGTACAAAATATGAACTTGAACTGACTCGATTTTAATTTAAAATCGTTTGTTTTAACCCTTTAAGATAGGTTATTTTGTCGTACTCCTGTCGTACCATACAAGTCGGAAGTCCGCAAACTCTTGATTTTACTGGTCTTTTTTATCCAGTGACTTCATCGTCGGGAATAAAAATTTTGCTCTCTCCATCCCGCCTCATACCGCTCCGTAGTGCGCAAAATCCGCATAATTGCTGGGTTTTTGAAACTATTTATCATCCGTCTTGTGTCCTATTGGGCCGTCCGCTTCACTCGAAAAGTTGTATAAAAATTGTAGTTGTTTGTAGGCGTATTTTTTTGTGAAAAAGTGTGTCAACTCCAAAATGTCAAAAATTGGATAAATCTTCCACAAAAAGGACTGGCACATTGTAGAGCCATGAAGAACATCCCTGATACTGTTTCTTTATCGCTTTTAGCCTATATTATAAGGTATCGATGCTAAAACTGCGGAAACCAGCAATGCACAAACTGCTTATTTGCAGCTCATACAAATATGAGTATAACCCCATCAGTTTATTCAAGTCAACATTTTTCAATGAACTACTTGTCTGCATAAAAAACTAGGAGGTTCACTATGCCAGAATACCAACTTCAAATTAAACAAGTGGTAGATTACCCACGATGCCGGATTTATCGTGAGTTCATCCACAAACTGATCAACGACCGGAGCATCCGCATAAACGGAGGCTCGGCCTTTTTCATTTTACTGTACTTTGCAGCTATGCAAACTTCCGCACCTCATACCGCCGTATTGACGGGATCAGTTATACAGTCTCGCCCGGCGAATGGGTGTGCACCGTCAAGGAACTGTCTTGCTGGTTCCGCACCCGCTTTCATCGGCAGGCGCTGTCCATGCTGGATACCCTTCAGAAGCAGCACTTGATTTCCTATACACTGCTGGGCCGTGGCAATGTAGTCAAATATAAAATTCTCCACTGGGCTCGCCACAATTCCGCATTGGAGTACAATGCCCCATGTCAAAAGGATACCGGTTTTTCTTCCTGCCAGTCTCGGTTGCCCTGGAACTGGTCAGCTCTGCCCGCTGCTCTGAAATGGACATCGTTCTGGATCTGTGGGTATCCGCTGTCTACAACGATACACAGGTTCAGGGGTCAGAGGTCGGTCCGGTAGCCTACTTTCGCAATGGTACAGGAAACCCGCTGGTCAGTTATACCGAACTCTCCTGCCGCTGGGGGCTGTCACGCGCTACCGTATGCCGTATACTGAAAAAACTGGACGGTCTTGGGTATATCTCTATCATGTCGTTTCCCGGCCGGCATGGAAGCGTGATCTACCTGCAGAACTACCTGTCCACCATGTTTGAGATTTCCGATGTTTTAATCGACAAGGAGGAAGTTGCCATGACCTTAAACATTCATCTGGAGCTTCCGGAAACTGCTGAAACCGAAGAGAGCCATTCCATCTCTGAGCATGAGGTCATTGTTTCGGATGCACTTTCCAGCGTTTCAAAATCGCACATTGAAACGATACTCCGCAAGATGGCTGACATCCTATCTACGCAAGGGATTTCCTGCTTTTCTTGCCCGCTCTCCCGCTATAAGTTATATCCCTTATCGGACGACTGCTGGGAAGAGTTGATTCCGCGTGCGCGAGGGAAATCCACAGCCCACTTTGGTCTGACCATCCTCTGCGGCACAAACACTTCAATCGCCACTTTTTGAACTTACACTCACTCCCTCTGAGGAGCACGAAAATAGGAGGAACCTGAAATGAGAAAATTTGTTGAACCTGATGTTGCTGATAATCCCCTGTACCACGATACCTGGAAACTGCTGAAAAATACCGGGATGTTGTGTGGAGCCTGGAGCTTTCTGTCCAGCATGTCCGTACCAAGTTTGAGATTGAGTATGGCACCTCCATCGAAGATTTTCTGGATTCAGTCTATCTGGCTGGCGCTGATTTGGCCGGAAGCGACATCGAGCATCATGCCAAATGCATTGAACGCAGCCACAAAATGCTCAAGCTGCTGGATTCCGCAGTCGAATTGCTGCGTACCAAGCACAAAAACGGTGAGGCATATTACTGGCTGCTGTACTACTCCTTCCTCTCGCCGCAGCAGCTCAAAAATGTTGAGGAAATCATCGATACCCTACGACCGCATATTCGTGACATCAGTTTCAGAACCTACTACCGCAAACGCCGGGAAGCTATTGAAGCCCTCAGTTCCGTCCTTTGGGGCTATACCTCCAAGGACAGTTTAGACATGCTGGAACAGTTCTTCCCAGAGACAAAATCACTTTCCGGACAGTCGGGCAAATAATTGGCACATTTCGGGAACAAAATTGGCATGGTTCTGCTCTTTCAGTGTAAATACCGATGTGTTAAACTGAATATGCTCAAACTTGCACCCAAAACCGAACAGGACAATAACGGCACCTTTCATCAGGGTGCTTTTTGCTGCCCAGATGGCCGCCCAGCCATTTGAAAGCCCACATTTGTTTTGACAGGTGTGGGTTTTTCTGTTCCCTATTGAGCATCAAAAAAAATCATTCAGAATTGGAGGATCGCAAATTGAAGAAAACGAAAACCCCTCAAACTCCGCAGCTTCAGGAGCCGGATACCCAGTCCAAGCGCAGGCTTTCGCTGCCCAAAGTGGCTTACAGCGCCTTCCTGTGTGTGATGATGTCCATGATGTTCTGCCAGCCGGCTTATGCGGCAACAGATGTATGGACCAAGGCCAAAGAGATCATGCAGGATGTATACACCCAAATCCTTGCCATCTCCACTATCGCCGCCATCGTCACTGCTTCGGTAGCCTTGCTGCTCATGAACTTCTCCCGTTCCGGACGGACGGTGGATGAAAGCCGCGCCTGGCTCAAACGAATCTGTATCACCTGGGGCTATCCTCAATGGCTTGGGCTTTATCATGGCGTATGTGACGCCGCTCTTTAGTGGCGGACAATGGACAGGCTGATTGACCGTCTGACTGCTCGGCCGGAAAGGAGGCTTGCATTTATGGGCATTTTAGACGGCATAGTGGAATGGATCGCAGAACAGGTAATGGCCGGTCTTGATCTGGTGACCACATCGGTTTTGGGTGCGCTGGGCTGTGATATGGCTGTATTTCTGCGTTATTTTCCCGCAGCAGAGACTATGTACTCTGTTTTCGTGGCTCTGGCAATCGGGATCATCCTGCTCAACTGGGTCTGGCAGTTATTCAAAAACTTCGGTCTTGGCGCAGGTGTGGAAGCAGAAGACCCGGTAAAGCTGAGTATCCGTTCCGTTATTTTTATCCTGCTGACGCTCTTTTCAGATGAAATCGTCAATATTGTTCTTACCATCGGCGGCACCCCCTACCACTGGATCATGGAGTCCGACCTTCCTGCATTAAGCTTTGCAGACTTCAATTCCGTGATGCTGGTCATCATCGGTGTGTGTGCCAATGGGGCTGTGGCGCTGATTACCTTGATTTTGGTTCTCATCCTGGCCTGGAACTACCTAAAACTTCTGTTCGAGGCAGCCGAACGGTATGTGCTGCTCGGTGTACTGGTCTACACGGCTCCTGTGGCTTTTTCCATGGGCGCCAGCCAGACCACAGCAAACATCTGGAAATCCTGGTGCCGGATGCTTGGCGGTCAAATTTTCCTATTGGTCATGAACGCCTGGTGCCTGCGCCTGTTCACAAGCATGGTGGGGTCCTTCCTTGCGAACCCGCTTTCGTTGTAAGGAGGTCTTATCCTTGAAGAACTCAAAAAAATTTTGTTTGCGGCCTTTACAGTCGCAATTCTCTCCTGCCTGCTCTGCCAGCCGGCTTTTGCCGCTATCTCCGAAAGCGATGTGCAGGCTCAGGTAGACGCTGTGGGAAAAGAAGCCGTTTCCGGCAATGTGTTTATCTGGTTTCTCTGTGCTATCGGCTTTCTCAAAGTCGGCCAGAAAATCGATTCCTCCTCTCCAGTCTTGGTGTCAATGTAGGACATACCGGCGGCAGCATGCTGGCTGAGGCTATGATTGCTGCCAGAGGCATCGGCGGCATCAGGAACTTTTCCAGTCACCACTTTGGCGGCGGGAGAAACAGCAGTTCCACCAATGTCAACTCAAACGGTGGTAAAGGCAGCGGCGGCTTTGGAGCAGGGTTTGCCAGCGGCGGTCTTGCTGGAGTGGTGAGCCGAAAAGTCACAAACAGCGCCATCAAAACAGCCACCACAACTCCCGGCTCCAAGCCTTCCGGTCTTGGCAGTCTTTTAGGCGATGCTGCAGCCGGAGGGATCGGCGGCCATATGTACGCTTCTTCCGTCAGTAAGGGCGGCAATTTTGCCAACAATGTAATCGGCAGCGTAGCCACGGGCAGTATCAGCCAGATGGGTTCCATTTCCGGTGAAAAAGCCGCCGAAGCCCTGCACTCTTACATGGGATATGCGGCACTGGAATCCGGAGCTGAAAATATTCCAACCTTCCAAAATGTCGAAATCGGCGCGGCCGCATCACCGGAACAGAAGTGACCGAGGAACATCCCGAAGGCATCTCCTTTGGTATGTACCACGCAGACCAATATGTTGCCCCGGAAGGCCAGTACACCACCGTTCATGCCGTGGATGGCACAGCATGGTATAAGCAGTACGCTGTGGATGCTGTTGACAAATCGCCCTATATGGCTCCTGACGGTTCTATCGCCTTCAACGAGTCCATTGTCAAAAAGCTGCCTCCAGCCCCGAGGAGAAAGGACAAGATATAAATGCCAGAAGATCAAAAAAGCAGTTTTTCCGAAGCTGTGGAGACCGGTGCCTCCGCAGCGCATACCATCCGCGGCGCAATCAAAACCGGAAAAGCTATTTCCTCCGCTGCCAAAGGCGCTGCCGCAGGCGGTCCTTACGGTGCAGTTGCAGGCGCAGTGTGGGCAGGTCGGAAGCATATCGGGAAAATCATTGTGGCAGTCATTGCCCTGCTTATGCTGCCGGTATTATTTGTTCTCATGCTCCCCGGTCTTATTTTCGGCGGACTGACCAATGCCTTTTCGTCATCTGACCCCGAAATTCCGATTTTGAATAGCGAAACAGCGATTATTGAGAACGCCAACGAGATCACCTTTACCCTCAACGGCATCTTGGGCGAGGCACTGGATGATGTACTTGCCCGGATCGAAGCTGACTTTGCGGCATCGGGAGCCGACCATATGGAGGTCAAAAATGCCTATTCCGGCGGTCCCATTTATAACGCCAACCTGTTTATCTCTCAGTATTGTGCGGCCAAAGACAAGGATTTTGAAAGCATTTCTCTGAATGACCTTGCCGCCACCCTGCGGGAAAACAAACAGCATCTATATTCCTACACCAGCAAGCAAGAGATTCGTGAGAGCACCGTGACTGATCCGGAGACTGGGGAAGAAACAACGGTGTCCGAAACATGGATGGTCTATACTGTCCGTTACAACGGTGAGTCCTATTTTTCTGATGTTGTATTCCAGCTTACCGATGACCAAAAGGAGCTTGCATCTGATTACGCTTCCAACCTAAGCCTGTTCTTGGGCGATGGTCTGCTGCAAAATCTGGAAGCGTGGACCGGAAACAGCATCACCGCTCTGGGCGATGTTACTTTCACCGACGGGATCACACCTGTGTTTACTACAATCAACTGGATGAACGCTATGCGGTAAAGCATGATGGTACGGACAATATTGGCGGTTATGGGCTGCGGCCCTACCGCTATGGCAATCGTGGGTGTCCTCTCTGACGGACGATATGGTTGACCCTGTGGAGATGGCCGAGTGGTCTTACAACAACGGCTACTGGTGTAAAAGCAGTGGTTCTTACCATGCACTGATACCTGCCGCCGCTGGGGAATGGGGGCTTCCGGTTTCCGGCTGTACCACTGCGGAACCACAGCGCATCACAGACGCACTGGCTAATGGTAAACTGGTAGTAGCAATCATGTCTGAAGGCCACTTTACCTCTTCCGGTCACTTCATTGTCCTGCGTGGCGTAAAAGACGGCAAGATCATGGTGGCTGACCCTGCCAGTTACACACGGAGCGAACAGCTCTGGGATCTGTCCATTATCTTAAATGAGGCCAGCCGGCGCGCTGGAGCTGGCGGTCCGTTCTGGATTATCGGCTGATGTGCCCGCCCGGCTTCGGAAACGAGGTTAATCATGAATCATAAAATCGACCGAGATACCTACATAATACCACCGAATTTCATCGAGTCAGGCACCTTCTTCGGTGGTATGTTCAAAGCCCGCAATGTGATTGAAGCCGGTATCCTGGCATTTGCCATTGGTGTGCCGGTTTTTTCATTGCTCCCTCTTGGCCTGACTGCCCGTATCATCGCTTTGTGCCTGACCGCACTGCCAGC
>OKWC01000209.1_pt1 | contig 12372 bp, 15 predicted proteins | sample 1606971 | NCBI WGS metagenome assembly OKWC01 (sample SAMN04414076, study PRJEB24778) | human gut metagenome | material: faecal | host: Homo sapiens
CGGTTGCCGTCAGTGAGTCATTGATTTGCATGCCTATCTTGCCAAAGTTTTGCTGATAACCGATTTGTGCAGCTTCGCTGACTATATCCCGACGGTGCAGATTCTTCTTTAGCGACAACAATATTTGGTTAGGATTGACGGGTTTGATCAGGTAATCCGCAATCTTTTGTCCGATAGCCATGTCCATGATGTTCTCTTCTTCGCTCTTGGTGATCATGATAACGGGGACGGTGGGGCAGATTTCTTTTATTAATGCCAGAGTTTGCAGACCGCTCAGTCCGGGCATGTTTTCGTCCAGAAAGATTAGGTCGTAGGTTGTAGCGCGGCAACGGTCGAGTGCATCCTGTCCGTTGGTTACGGTATTCTCTTCGTAGCCTTTGCCTTCCAGAAACAGGATGTGCGGTTCGCAACAAAACTGATTTCATCGTCCACCCAAAGTAATCTATCTCTCTTCATATTTATAAGTTTTTAGCTACAAGCTACGAGCTACAAGTGGCTGCGTTGTACTCGTACTTGTAGCTTGTCACTCGTCACTATTTCAGTCGCCAAAGATAACACCATTTTCCGGGTCGTCCTCTTCCGCAGGCAGATTTTCTTCTCTCTGTCGTTCTTCTTCCTCTGTCGGCAGGTTTAGCAGAGGTTCATCCAGCGTATAGCCTTTCAGTTCCGGTTCCGGTATGGACGAGAAGTGTGTACGGTAGAAGGCATCATAATCATCGAAACTATATTGTTTGATTAATTGCGCATAGTTGGCCTCCGAGATGAGTATAGCACGCATACCACTGAGCCGTGCCGCCATTTCGGGATTTGCATAAAGCCGACGGAAATACTGCTGTGTTTCATCGTAATTGTTGAACGGACGAATTTGCAACATACCGATACCCCGTTCGTGAGCAAATGCAAGGTCGAAGTTCTTAACCAGGAAAGTAGAGAAATTATAGCGTGCCACTTCAAACAGAAGCATATTCTCGTTTACTTTTCCTTCTTCATAAGCAAGGATAAAGAGGAACGGTACATTGCGCTCTGTGCTGAAAGCGCTGTCCGGTGGGAGAATAGCGGTACTGCTCGAATTGTCGCCCAACAGATTGCCTGCCTCGGCCAGTTCGGCATTCCGTCGTTGCCAGATAGAACCGAATGTATGCTGTCACGGGCCAGCAGACGCCCTTCCTGTACGCCTTTCAGTATATGGGCGGCCAGATCGGTGATTTCGTTCTGTGAGATTTGGTGGATAAAAAAGGCGGACGTGTCACAAACAGAAAGCAACAATATCAAGGCTTGTGTCTTGCCGTCAAGCCACCTCCTTTGACAAGGGAGGCAAGTGTGGTGGCGATTTTTGAGGGATAGTGCGGTTTTGAAGGGTTAATGTCAGTGCAGTTGTACCGGTATACTCACGAAAATATTAATGCCTTGTCGGTACGGAAGCAGTTTTAGGCGGTGTTGCTCACGCAACAGTCCGAGAACGTTTTACCATAAATCTTTTGTCTGACGGCAAAATACGGCGTACCGCCATGTCGGTTTACACGGACTTGATTGTATGGTATAATTATAGTAACAACTTAAACGGAGGCGGAATCATGACAGATACAGAAATCAGCAGATATATGGCACTGCTCTTAAGGCATAAGCCCGAAATTGCAGGACTTGTACTTGACAAACAGGGCTGGGCGGACGTGATATGCTTCTGAAATGTATAAGCGAAAATATGGAGCCGGTGAGCTTTGAGCGGTTGTGCGAAATCGTAAAAAACGACAGCAAGCAGAGATATTCGTTCAACGAGGATAAAAGCCGTATCAGAGCGAATCAGGGTCATTCGGTAAATGTTGACGTAGGGCTGAAGGCTGCTGTGCCGCCGGAATATCTTTATCACGGCACTGCGACAAGATTTGTCGAATCTATCGACAGAGGTGGAATCATCCGCAAAACAAGGCTTTACGTTCATCTGTCAAGAGATGCCGAAACCGCAACGCAGGTTGGTATGCGGCACGGCAAGCCGTTCATATACCGTGTAAAGAGCGGAGAGATGGCAAGGGACGGATATGTGTTTTATCTGTCTGAAAATGGCGTATGGTTGACGGAAAACGTGCCTGTGAAGTACCTTGAAAAAACATGGCAGGATGACGCTTGACTTTTTTGAAACCGGTGGTACAATATAAAAAGAACTGAATAGGGGAGCTTTTTGCTGAGAGGAAGTTCGACTTCGACCCTTGACCTGATGCGGATAATGCCGCCGTAGGAATTTCACGATATTTCTATAGCTTGTATTATCCCCGACTGTATTCAGCCGGGGAATTTTTACGTTAAAGCAGGTATTCGGTTAAATTTATTTAACGGAGGTTTTTCAAATGAAAAACGAAAAAGGTACTTACACTTGTTGAGGGAGCGGTGATGGTTGCGCTTGCGACCGTGCTTAGCTTTGTAAAGATCGTTCATCTGCCGTGGGGCGGATCGATCACTCTGCTGTCGATGCTACCGATAATTGTCTTCAGCATCAAAAGAGGTGTGGCAAACGGTCTTGCGGCATCGTTTGTGTTTGCTCTGATACAGTTCATTCAGGGCTGTGCGGACGGGCTGTTCGGCTGGGGGCTTACTCCTGTGGCGCTTGTGGCGTGCATATTCATCGACTATATTTTTGCATTTACGGTGCTGGGGCTTGCGGGAATTTTCAGAAAATACGGAATGCCCGGAGTGATTGGCGGAAGCGTTATGGCTATGGGTCTGCGCCTTGTGTGCCATTATATAGCGGAGTGCTGATATTCGGCTCATTCGGGGAGCTGTGGAACGGCTTTACCGTAAACGAGCCTTGTCTTTACAGTCTGCTTTATAACGGGGCGTATATGCTGCCGGAGATAGTGTTTACTGTTATCGGAGCGGTTGTATTGATGAGTGTTCCGCAGACGAAAAGGTTGATTTTAAAAAACGTATAAGAGGATGAAAAACCACCGTTGCGTGTATGCAACGGTGGTTTTGTATATCGTGGTTATTTCAGGAAGCCCTCGATTATTTTCTCTTCGGCTTCTTCTCTTGTAAGACCCAGCGAGCAGAGCTTTAATATCTGTTCGCCTGCTATCTTGCCGATAGCCGCCTCGTGAATAAGTGCGGCATCAACATTAGCCGCATTGAGAGCCGGCTGTGCATCGACCATGCCGTTATCCGCAAGTATCGCATCACAGGCGGAATGGCCTGTGCAACGGTTGTTGCCCTCGACTACGGAGTAAAATGCCTGATGGGAATTTCCTCTTGCAACAGAACGTGAAACAAGGTCTGCGCCGCTGTCCTCGCCGTTAAGCTCGACACGGAACTTAGTTACGGCCTCCTCGTCACCGTCGGTCATTATACGCTCACGGACAACTATCTTTGCACCCTTGCCGAGTACGGCGGAAGTGCTTCTTGTTGTTCTGTCGACACCTCTGAGCTGTATCGTATCCATCTCAAGATATGAATCCTCGTCAAGAACGCAGTCTGTGACGGGGTCGATCTTTCTTAGTCCTGTGCCTTTGCCTGTTCCGATATGCTTTTCCTTATAAAGCACTCTTGCGCCTTTTTCAAGGAAGAAGCGGTGAATGCCGTTGTGACGAGCCTGCTCCTCGCCGTCATTATGCACGCCGCATCCTGCTACTACAACAACGTCAGCGCCCTCTCCGATGTAGAAATCGTTATAAACAAGGTCGTCAACATCACTGTGGGTAACGCAGGCGGGAATGAATACCGTTTCGCCGACAGTAAAGGGCTTTACACGGATATTTATACCCGGCTTGTCCTCTTTTGATTCAATAGTGATATTCTCCGACGATCTTCTGCCGGCGCACTTGCTGTCCTCACGGATATTGTCATGCACCAGCAAAGCCCGATACCTCATCATAATCGGAGATTATCTTAAGCATTTCGGCTGTTGTGCCGTTGAAATTTACGTCCATTATATTGCTCACTGACAACCGCCTCCGTTTCTCTGGGGACATCTGCAGGCGTATTCTCCGCCGAGCAGTTTCGGAAGGACTTCCTCACGGGGTCCTGCCGTGCGTATTGTGCCGTCTGCGACTACTATTATTTCATCGGCAATCGAAAGAATACGCTCCTGATGTGATATTATAACGAGCGAGCCTGTGGTGCCGTTGCGTATTTCTTCAAACGTTTCCACAAGTCTTGAGAAGCTCCAGAGATCTATTCCTGCCTCCGGTTCGTCAAATACCGACAGCTTGACGTTTCTTGCAAGCACGGTCGCAATCTCTATACGCTTTGCCTCGCCGCCCGATAAAGCGCCGCTCATCTCTCTGTCAATATATTCCTCCGCACACAGACCGACCTTGCCGAGAAGCGCACAAAGCTCGTTGTGACTTAGCTTTTCTCCTGCGGAAAGCTCCAGAAGATCTCTTACCGTAAGACCCTTGAAGCGTACCGGCTGTTGAAAAGCGTAGGCAATGCCCAGCTTTGCTCTGCCTGTGATGTCCATATCCGTTATATCCGTACCGTCAAGGAGAATCTTGCCAGATGTGCATTTTTCCACACCTGCGATGAGCTTTGCGAGGGAGGTCTTGCCGCCTCCGTTTGGCCCTGTAATTACCGTAAGCCTGCTGTCAAGCTTACAGGTTATGCCTTTTATAATAGGTTCTTCCGCTTGGAAGCTGCCATTTTACGTCCTGAAATTCCAGCAAAGTAGTTACCCCTTTCATTTTTTTATCATATTATCGTACCATATTAACGTGATTATGTCAAGAGGCGGCGGTCGGTATTGAAATTTTTTTCGTTTTGTGATAAAATATTATGAAAATGATATGCGGTTTATTTTTGAAAGGTAGGCATATAGGAATGAAGGTTTCTATTATTGATAACAGCTTGTGTGATTCATCGTTTGTAAGCGATGTGAAGCCTGAGGCAATCAAGGCTTATACGGACGCACTCCACGAGTTCGGGGTAAGCTATATCGAAATGACCACAGACAGCTTTATTATGATACCGCCTGCAAGCGATATGTCGAAGATAATACTTCGTATGACCTCGGTGCGTGACCTGCTGTATATAAATTCGTTCGATTTTGCCTATGTTGTCGTGCCTGCACAGCTGACCGACCTTATACCGAAATCGAAAGGCCGGTTATATCGGAGCTTTGTCTGCACGGGTCGGACTATATGAGGGTCACGGATATGTTTGAAAAGAACTTTGAGCTTGACAAGGTTTCGATGATACGCTTTGTTGACGATTTCAGAAAAAGTCCGCAGGAAATGGCACGGATGCTGGCGGAATACCGCAGGAAATACTACCGTCCGATAGATATATGTCCGACAAACAAATACACGAACGCTGTCAGCGAGGCTATAGCGGCGGTGATAGCGAAAAGCGACAGTCTGACTATGAGATTCGGCGATTACGAACAATATGCGGAACTGCAGGATTACACTGTTTCGCTTGCCACGCTTTTCGGCGTAGCGCCGTCACCGCAGATGATAATGGCGCTTTATAAATGCGGCTGTCTTTATGCGATGATATACGGCAGGCAAGCAAAAAGCTCGCTTGACGACCTGAGATCAAACCAGATCTCGCCGCATTATGTCACTAACGTTGACAAGCCGAAGCCATTTCTGCCAAGTGAGCGGACAAAGACCTCGTCTTACGTTACTCCTCCCGAAACGAAAGAAAAAGAGGGCGGAGAACTGCTTTACAGCAAGCTTAGAAGTATGATGCTTGACGCAGACAGCGCAGAGGAACTTGAACAGGAAATCGAGCAGTTCTGCACTCAGCTTTATAATAAATATGGCGACAAGTCCGGACATTGAGCGCTAAGATGGCAAACGACTATATGTATAAAAAATCCATAAAAACACAGGCTATATAGTGCAATATGACGAAATGTTAAGCGGCTGAAAAAAATGCTTTTATTTTTACGGCAGATATGCTATAATAATTTTATACTGTGTCGGTATGTACCCGAATGTCATTCCGACGCACTGTTTATGAGATACAGAGCCTTAAAGGGCGTTTATTATATCGAATTCTATATTCAGCGAATCGAGGAAGTGTGACTTTTGGAAAAGTTTATTATAAAGGCGGCACTCCGCTGAGAGGCGAGTGCGGATAAGCGGAGCAAATGCGGCGGTACGCTATAATTCCTGCGGCGATACTTGCAGAAGATAAGTGCATACTGGAAAATGTACCGTCAATCAGTGATGTTGATGTTGCTCTTGAGATACTCTCGAGCATGGGAGCGCAGATAAGAAGGCTGAGTAAGTCGAAGATAGAGGTGGATACGTCCAGAATCAAGGACGGAACGGTACCTTATGAGCTTGCCCGCTCCACAAGAGGAAGCAGTTATTTTTTAGGTGCGCTGCTCGGCAGATTCAAGAAGGCAAGCGTGCCGCTACCGGGTGGGTGCGACCTTGGCAGCAGACCTATCGATCAGCATATCAAGTGCTTTGAGGCGCTTGGTGCAAAGACTGATATAAAGCACGGTATCGTTGACCTTTCGGCTGACAGGCTTATCGGTACGCAGATATATTTCGACAAGGTGACTGTCGGAGGAACGATAAATGCGCTTCTTGCCTGTGCAAAGGCAGGAGGGGCTGACTATAATTGAAAATGCCGCCAAGGAGCCTCATATAGTGGACCTTGCGAATTTCCTCAACTCTATGGGTGCGGATATTATGGGCGCAGGTACGGACGTTATCAAGGTGAAGGGCGTTTCACAGCTTCACGGCACAGAGTATTCGGTTATCCCCGACCAGATAGAAGCGGGAACGTTTATGGTGGCTGCGGCGGCTACCTGCGGTGATATTACGCTCAAGAACGTTATACCGAAGCACCTTGAGCCTATTACGGCAAAGCTGCGCAAGATAGGCGTTTATGTTGAGATAGAGGACGATACGGATAATGTAAGGGTAGTCGGCAGACCTCATTATGAGGGTACGGATATAAAGACTTCTCCACATCCGGGATTCCCTACAGATATGCAGCCGCAGATGACAACGCTCCTGGCAATGTCGAACGGTACAAGTATGGTAACGGAGAGCATATTCGATACACGTTTCAAGTATGTTGACGAGCTTCGCAGAATGGGTGCGGATATTACCGTTGACAGCAGGGTAGCGGTAGTAAGAGGCGTGGATCATCTTACGGGCGCTCCGGTAAAGGCGAGCGACCTCAGGGCCGGTGCGGCGCTTATCATTGCAGGACTTGCGGCGCAGGGTACTACGGAAATCGAAGATATTCACCATATTGAGCGTGGATATGAGAATATGGAAATAAAGCTGAGGGCACTTGGCGCTGATATAGTAAAGCGTTATTATCCCGATGACGAAAAGATGAGAAAGGCACTCTGATGGCAAAGGTTGTTCCTGTATGCTCTTCAAGCAAGGGCAACAGCGTTTTTGTCGGTGACAGCACATCGGGCATACTTGTTGACGCAGGATGCAGTTTCAAGGCGCTGAGGGAAGGTCTGGCACTCTGCGGTATACCGTTTGAGGCGGTGAAGGCTGTGCTTGTGACACACGAGCATATAGACCACACAAAAGCACTCGGACAGATAACGAAAAGAACGTCTGTTCCTGTGTACGCATCGGACGGCACAGCAAGAAGGCTGTTTTCTGACAAGCTGGTAGAGCAGACGGCGGTTATTCATCCGCTGTCGGAAATAAAGAGCGTACCTGTCGATATGGATATTGATTTTTTCATACACCGCATGATGCTGCGGAAAGCGTAGGGTACACCCTGAAGTTCGGCGAGCATAAGGTCGCCTGCTGTACCGATTTAGGCTATGTTACCGATGAGGTGAGGGATAATCTGCTCGGAAGCGACACGGTATATATAGAGGCAAATTACGATCCTGTGCTGTTAAAGGGAAATCCGAAATATCCGCCATATCTCAAAACGAGGATTTCGGGGGATCACGGACATCTTTCAAACGGCTGTTCGGCTGAGTTTTGTAGGGAGCTTGTCGCAAAAGGTACAAGCCGTCTGATACTCGGTCACTTAAGCCAGGAGAACAATTCTCCGAAAATGGCGTATGATGCTGTGGAGAAAACGCTGAAAACCGCAGGAATGTCATGCGGAGTTGATTTTACCCTTGATGTTGCGCCTGTTGTGACACAGGGAAAATACATAATTATCTGATGAATATGCACTGCATTTTCTGCTTGGTGGTAACTTTGCAGTTGTGCGGTGCTTTATTTTTTTATTACGAAAGGAAAAAACTATGGCAGTATATCTTATACTTATGGCACTTGTGCTTGTGCTTGCTTATCCGCTCATCGAGCATAAGCCGAATGTGGTGAAGAAGCTCTGTTATGTTATCGTGACATTCGGGGCAATGTATCTTATAAGCGTATTCAGATACGGACTGGGAAACGATTATTATTCGTATATCTATATTTTCTGGAATATCAAGAATGCACCCGGACTTTCGATATTCAACTACGGGTATGAACCGGGCTTTACGATCGTCACAAAGCTGATCTCGATGTTTACCGCAGATGTGAATATAATGTATGCGGTGTACGCACTGCTGATACTTATACCTACGGCGTATGCGATATTCCGTTACAGTGAAAATATATGGATGTCAACGATGATGTTCATATCGCTGACGTTCTTCTACTGCTCACTTAGCTTCATCCGTCAGTCGATAGCGTTTGCTATCATACTCTGCGCTTACAGATTTATGAAGGAACGCAATCATTTCATGGTGCTGTTGTTTATTTTCTTAGCGTGTCTGTTCCACAGCACAGTAATAGTGCTGATACCGCTGTATCTGATTGCGGCGTTCATAAAGCCCACAAAGATAACTGTACCGATATATGCGATATTGACAGCGCTTGTATATCTGCTTTCGTGGCCGATATTGAGGCTTGCGGTTGTGCTTCTTCCACAGTACAAGGGCTATCTTGAACTTAACTTTATCACGCAGGGCTATTCACCTGTTTATATTATAGTGCCTGCGATAATCACGGCACTTGCGCTTATCGCACATTTCACGGGATACGGAAAGGCATATCCGAAAGAGTCGGCACTGTTCACGAACTTTGCAATATTCAACTTTATTATATGGTTTATAGCGACAAAGCACTTTGTTATCGAGCGTTTCTCGATGTATCTGTACATTATGATGATAATGTTCATACCGTCAATAGCAAGGTACTATATGAACTGCGCAAAGGTTTATCTTGCACGCAGGAAAAATCCCGATGCTGTGGTTGAATTCGATAAAACGGTTGACGAGGTCATACGTTCCAAGCATCCCGAAAAATATGCCAAGAAGTATGCCGCCGAACCCAAAAAGGAAAAAGAAGTTTCACGGCCCGTACCGGAAAAGGCGGAGCCTGAACTGAGCGATATAGAAAAGGAAAAGCAGAGGATTTTAGCCGAAATCATGGCTGAGGACGGCGGCGACAGCAATATAGTGACAAAGCCGGTTGAAGCTGTGGAAAACAAAAAGCCCGAAAAGCAGAAAAGTTATTCATCTGTATTCGGAGAGCAGTTTAAGGCTGACGAAAGATATATGCCGAAAAACAGGGTGTTCAAAAAGAGAAGGAACGGTTTTGTAAACTTCGTTACACGTCCTGTTACGATATTTGCGGCTTTCCTTGTTGTAGTGGTGGGTGCTAACCTGTGGTACAACTATTTCGGTCTTACGGTATCGAAGAAGGGCTTCCACGGAGTTATGCCGTACAAGAGCATTGCTCCGCAGTATACGGAATTCGTGCTTTCAAAAGAAAGCAAGGATGAAAAGAACACTAACCTCAGGAGCGAGGATAATTTCCTTAACTATATGTACAGGCTGAAGGAGGGCGAGAATTTCACTGCCATAATCTCGGCAAGAGGAGATGTGACGGGCGGATATAACGACGGCGCTTTATCGGCTGTAAAGGAACTGGGACTTGAAAAGCTGCTTACGGCTCAGAAAAACCAGCATTATATTGCGATAATAGAAGGCGGCAAGATTGTCCGTGAGGAACTGTCGGATGACAGGATCGATACAGGCGTTATTGATGTGCTGGGCTATAAGACACAGATAATCAGCGACGCAGATGAATCGATTGTCAGAATGGGCAACAAGAACTACTCGCTCAACGAGCGTGGAATGAATATCGTGGTGCTTGACAACACAACAAGAAACATTGTTGACAAGGTACGTTTCAAGACGTATTACGTTATGCTGTCGGCAACAAGATAAGGGCGGTAACACTTATGAGAATGAGAAGAAAAAAATACCTTGATGAACGTCTTGACGCTTGCGGCAACGTGAATCTCGGCTGGCTTGTGGATTATGCCGCAGAGCAAAGAGGTGAAACACAGCAGAGAACGCTTGATGTGCGGGAGATATTTGGCAATGATAATCCTGTTCATCTTGAGGTAGGCTGTGGAAAGGGCGGCTTTGCGGTTGAAGCGGCAAGGCGTAACCCGGATATTAATTTTATTGCGGTGGAGATGGCAAGAAACGTAATAGTCAGCGCTATGGAGCTTGCGGTAAAGGAAAATCTGCCTAACCTGAAATTTCTTATGGGTAAAGCGGAGTATCTTGAAAAATTCTTCCCCGAAAATTCGGTAGAACGCATTTATCTTAATTTCAGCTGTCCTTATCCTAAGGAAACATATAAAAAGCACCGTCTTACTCACCCTGTATTTCTTGAGATATATAAGCACATACTTATACCGGGCGGTGAGATACATCAGAAAACCGACAATATGAAGCTGTTCGAGTTTTCGATAGAGAATCTGTCACAGTGCGGCTTCAAGCTGAAGAATGTCAGCCTTGATCTGCATAACAGCGGATTTGAAGGAAATATTGTGACGGAGTATGAAAAGAGATTTTCCGAGCAGGGATTTCCGATATATCGCCTTGAGGCAGTAAATCCGACAAAATAGGCTTTACTTTTCGTAAAAAATGGTATATACTGAGTATAAGCAAACGGGGTTTTACCCGGAAAGGATGTTTAGTATGGAATAAAGCAATGATATTTTTCGGTATTGCGGCGGCTTGTCGGTACGGGGTATATTTTAGCTAAGAAATATATAGATAAAAATCCTGAGGCTGTAGCGGCTATGAAGGAAAACTGCAGTGATAAGCTCCACAAGGCTTCGGTCTACTGCACGGGCGCAGTAAAGACAGGCAGTGAAAAGCTCACAAAGAGCGTGAACGAGATCGTATCGGCAGGCAGGGAAAAGAGCGCAGAGCTTATGAAGAAGGCGGCTACAACAGGCACGGCTTTCAAAAACGAGATAAACAATCTCAAGGATATGGTAGTGTCGATAAACAGCGGAGTTGATGTTGATATTTCCGATGTTGACGATGATGCGGACAAGAAGAGTTTTTCCTTTACCGAGGACGGAGTGGAGGATGAGATAATCGAATCTCCCGAAAAAGGCTCGGAGGCATTATAAAATCCGATAAAGCACAATGAAGTGTCACGGCGGTATTGCTGTGGCACTTTTGCTTTTAATATGTTTTTAAGGAAGTGCGGAGTGAAAGAAGATATAGAAATAAGGACGGCAACGCCCTTTGACGCAGAAGAACTGCTAGGTATCTATTCTTACTATATAGAAAATACGGCGGTAACGTATGAGATTGATGTGCCGTCTGCAGAGGATTTCAGACGGAGGATAGAAAAAACGCTGAAGAAATATCCTTACATAGTAGCTGAGCGTGACGGAAGGATAACGGGATATGCCTATGCCGGAGTGTTCAAGGACAGGGCGGCCTATGAGCGTTCTGCCGAAACGTCGATATATGTTGATGTGAATGAAAGCGTCGACGGTACGGGAACAGCGTTATATAGGGAACTTGAAAAACGGCTTGCGGATATGGGGGTAAGGAATGCGTATGCCTGTATAGCAAGCACGGATAAAGACGATGAGTATCTGAACCACGACAGCATCAGGTTCCACGAAAAGCAGGGGTATACGCTTGTGGGAAAGTTTCATAAATGTGCCGAAAAATTCGGCAGAGAGTATGATATGGTGTGGATGGAGAAGATTATAGGGTAGTGGGCGATGTGTTCACGGTATGCAAAACAGCCTTGCGGGTTTCGCAAGGCTGTAAGATTTCAGAAAAAGTCTTTTGTTTAATGTGCTTGCGCTATATCATTCATCTTTGACTATGATAATAAGCTACCGATAGTTCTGTTTATCGGACAGCACTTCTCGGGTTCGCTATTCAAGTGGGTACACTTGTCAATATTAACGAGGGAAAGAACCAAAGCAATCAGGAAAACAACTGCTAAACAATTACAATCCATACCATAGTTGGCTCTGTCAAGCCGAGTAAAAGAAGCTCACCTTTGGCAAGGAAAGCAATTTTAGTGCGAGGCGTGGCGGTGGATGTGCTTTTGAGAAGGTTGTGGGAATGGAGAGGTTTGGTGCAACGTGAGGGGCGAGCCCCTCGCCCTACGA
>OKWC01000212.1_pt1 | contig 12250 bp, 16 predicted proteins | sample 1606971 | NCBI WGS metagenome assembly OKWC01 (sample SAMN04414076, study PRJEB24778) | human gut metagenome | material: faecal | host: Homo sapiens
ATTCTGACCTGTTTTGGCTTCTACCAATCCTTTCCTACTACTGATTTGGTATCCATGGCAGTCAGTGTCTTCATACGGTCGCCACGGTGAATATCCAAAACTTGTGCCACAGGGCCAAGGCCGTGTGTAGCATACACATCACCACGATGACGCATATTGAATTCCAGACGCCAGCCCAGTTTATCGTTTTCACCGTTTTTCCAGTAATAATCCCAGAAATCGCTGAGGTTGTGGATGTAAGCTCCTTGTGCGCGGATTACCTCACCGAACACACCGTTCTGCGCCATGTTCAGCGTATTCATCTCAAACCAGTCATAGCAGCAGTTTTCCAGAATGAAGCAGTGCTTGCGTGTTGTCTCGCTCAAGTTGACAAGATCCCAGCATTCCTGCAGGTTCATGGCAGAAGGTACCTCGATGGCTACGTGCTTGCCGTTCTCCAATGCACATTTGGCAATGGGGAAGTGGTGCAACCAGTCTGCGGCGATATATACCAAATCAATATCATCACGTTTACAAAGTTCCTCGTAACCTGTCTCACCCGAGTAGATTGCCGCTTTCGGCATAGAAGCTTTCTTTAAAATGTTCTGGCATGCTTCCGCACGTTTAGGGTCATAATCACAAAGCGCCACGATTTGGGTGCCGGGAATATGGGTGAAACGCGATACAGCTCCGGGACCACGCATTCCCAAGCCAACAAAGCCTACACGCACCACCTCCATTTTAGGAGCAGTAAGTCCGATCACGCTTTTTTGTCCGGCAGGACGTTCGGGGCTTTTTACAACAATAGTTCCCTCGTTCCACTCCCATTGCGTACCTTTATCGGTCGTATGAACAGTAGGAGCCTGAGGTGAACATGCACTCAGCACAACACATGCGCCGGCTACGAGTAATAGTTTGATTTTTTTCATGATAATTGTTTTATAAATAAATAATAAATGAATCGGTTTATGCAAGAACACATAATAAATACGCCTATAAAGGACCTTCCCCCCCTAGTGGAAGTGATTTTTTTAGAATCCATGTATTTCCATTCATTGTCATTCAGAAGGATAAACAAAGGCTTGCTGTCCATTGGACATGGAAAAACAAGCCTTTTTCATTGTTTATTCAAAAAAGTTGAAGAAAACAGAAAACATTAGTATCCAGGGTTTTGGTCATCTTTCAACAGCGGATTCACGTCCATGGCAGAAGTCGGAATAGGCATCAGGAGCAAACGATCTCCCCATACTTTATCTATTACAACATATTTTTGCCATTCTTTTTTCACCGGATCAAATCCTCCACAAGGTGCTGTACTTTCGCCATTCATCGCCTCACGACAATATTCCAATCCGTAACGACGTATATCATCGTAACGATGACCTTCGGCTGCCAGCTCAATACGACGCTCATTGCGTACCAACTCAAGAGCCGCATCTTTTGACAGACTGTTCGGAACATTGGGCATACCGCAACGGTCGCGCAAATCATTCAAAGCATGCTGAACTTTTTTTTTCATCCCAACCATTATTTTGTACACGAGCTTCAGCATAAGTCAACAAAACCTCAGCATAGCGAATGATCGGATAATCCTCCACACTCTGCCAACCTTGATAAGGAGTAAGAGAAACCAACTTACGGTAATTATATCCGGTCCAAGATTCATTTCCATCTGATCCGGCTTTCAAAGGATCCCACATATAATAGAAATCACCGGAGAAGTCCGTTTCCTGCCATCCTTTCAATGGAAATAAAATAGAAGCATACAAACGGCTGTCACGATTACGGAACTCCTGCATATAAGGGATTGACTTGATGTCCAATGTAGGCACCTTTTCACGGAACACTGCCGGAGCAACCGATTTATAAGTTTCTCCCACCGGCTCTGCAAAATACTTCATCCACATATCGGCAAAACGTGCACGTCTGGTTTCTTCGGAAGGAATTTCAGGAAGAGTTTTTCCATCAATGCTCCAATAGGCATCCACCAGATCCTGCATGGGCTCAAAAGAAGAGTATCCAGATCCCATCTGACTGGGACGAATATATGTATAACGAGTCCAATCACAGTTATTATCATCTGCCATGTATTCACGTGTCAGGATATATTCAGGATTACCCGGATTGGCATTCTCTTTGTGCCACAAGGTTTCATAACTGAACAATCCTTTTACAAACTTGTCTTTGTCAATACCCACTTCAGCAAAATCAATATATTTCTCCATTTCATCAGCTTCCTGCTGTTTGTGCCGCATTCAAAGAAGTTACACGGAACAAGGAATGATGTCCTTCCGATATCACTTTGCCGGCAGAAGCCTCAGCCTCTATATAGTTACCGAAATAAAGGGCAGCGCGGGCACGCAAAGCCAAAGCAGCGGCACGGGTAATACGGCTTGACTCATACAAATAACTGCCATCATATTCATCAGGAAGTATTTCGGCTATTTCATTCAGCTCGCTCAAAATAAAAGCCTGTACTTTTTCTGCCGGATCGCGTTTTTGCATAAGGTGCATTATATTCGGGCACATCAGTAAAAAGATAGGCCTTGCCAAACTTCGTAGTCAGTTGTAAATACTGCCAGGCACGGAAGAAACGGGCTTCTGCCTTCATACGTTCCTTCAGTCCTTCACTGATATCACATTTATCTACATTGATGATAAAATTATTGGCTATGCGGACTGTACTATAACCATAACCAAAATCATTCCCTGCCGTGATACCATTGGTTTGTACCAACTCATAGGGACCTTCCCACGGTTTATGGCTATGCGCGTTATCGGTATACATTTCATCCCAGATATCCATGCCCGGGAGTTCTGCATACAACGCGTTCAATCCATTCCAAGCATCTTTCTCGTTTTTCCAGAAAGTCTCGGTAGATATATCAGAAGGTGGAACAACGTCCAAATCACATGAAACCATAGATGCACACAGCAGTGCAGAAAATGTGATATATTTAATGTTGAATTTCATAATTTTATTTTTTTGAATTAGAATGATACGTTAACACCAAAGGCTACAGATTTAGCACCAAAAGCACTGATACCACGTCCGGTAGAGGATTCGGGATCAAAGTCCTTCATGTCTTTGTCGGCACGGAAGGTAAACAAGTTCTCGCCGGTAAGGAAGAATTTAAGGGAAGACAATCCCCAACGAGTTACCGCATCCTTCGGAACCATATATCCCAAGCTGATGGTCTTAATACGGAAGTAATCGGCATCAAACAACTGGTAATCAGAGAAATGCTTATTATATTCATCATAGTAATTACCTCCATACAAACGGGGACATGCTGCATTTGGATTCGGATTATCTTCATTCCAACGACTTAAATGATACTTTCTCGGATTAGAATTCAACATAAAGGCAAACACCTGTTCTGACTCAAAAGCCACACTGGTACCGGAAACGCCTTGGCCAAATGCCGACAATTCAAAATTCTTCCATTGCAAATTGATATTTATACCATAAGTAAAATCGGGTACATCTTTGCCAATAATAGTGCGGTCATCATCGGTAATGTCATCTCCCCATTCCACATTTTCACGCTGGGGTACATACTTAATGTCACCGGCATTAGGCTTGCGTCCGTATTTATAATAATGTCCCGCATCAATCTCTTCCTGGGTATACAGTCCATCCGTTTCCAGGCCATAATAAGAACCGATGGCTTCTCCTTCTTTCAGAATATATCTGACTACATCTCCACCATTCTGTATCATATTGTCTGATCCGGCCAAGGTTACGATTTCATTGTTATTAGTAGCAATGTTACCACTTACAGAATAAGACAGGTCACCAATCTTATTGCGGTAGGTTGCTGCCAATTCAAAACCTGTATTACGGACTTTGGCCAAATTCATAACCGGTTTTGTCCAAATACCCGTTTCTGCCGGAACGTTATAGCCCAACAAGATATCTTTAGTATTTTTGATATAATAATCGGCAGTCACACTTAGTTTATTATCGAACAAATCTACATCCAAACCGAAGTCCGCCAAAGCTACAGTCTCCCAACCCAAAGTCTTGTTAGTAATCTGCGCTTCAAGCACCCCCTTCACCGGCTCATCATTAAAATTATAATTTGCATTGCTGCTCAGCAATTCAAAATAGTCATAATATCCTACATTGTTGATATTACCCAACGTACCATACGAAGCTCTCAGTTTCAAGTTATTCAGCCAAGCTATCGGTTTCATGAACGATTCTTCGCTGATACGCCATCCGGCGGAGAAAGAAGGGAACCATCCCCAACGGTTGTCCTTATGGAAACGCGAGGAAGCATCAGCACGAAGATTGGCTTCAAACAAGTAACGGTCTTTATATGAATAGTTTATACGACCAAAGTAAGAAAGCATTTTGCTCTCCACAATACCACGTCCATCAGGTAAATCTTTTGAAATATTATTACCTTGTTCTATATCTTCCAGACCATCGCTTACAAAATCTGTTCGTTTACTATATAACCGTTCAGACTTATAATGCTCGTAGGATGTACCAACCAGAAAATTCACCGCATGTTGTCCCAGTTTCAAATCATACTTGGCAGTAAGAGTAGTCATCATATTGCTGTTGCTGATCCAATACATACTCATTGAGTTCGGACTACTGTTGCCCGTACCGGGAATTTCCTTTCCTGTTTCAAAATGTACTACTTCAGGATACTCAGCCGAATAACTCTTGCTTTTATATTCATAACGCTTATAATCCAATTGTCCCGAAATGACCAAGTTCTCAATAGGTTTCAAATCAAAACCCAAATCATACATGGTATTTTCCGTAGTACTTTTGCTCCAGTTGTCAAAACTAAGCGTACGGAGTGGATTACTATTCATAAAGGTTTGTGTTGCATCCTTACCTCCGGCTATACTACCCCATTCGCCATTAGACTGCTGAGCCACCATAATAGAAGGAACCAAAACAAAATTGGCAATCCATGGAGTGCCGTTTTTTTGTATCGGAACTATTACGAATATACTTCACTCCGGTTTTCAAAGTCAGCCATTTGGTGACATCACTTTGAAGGTTAAGATTCAGATTATAACGATCGTCAGTAACCCCCGGCATGAAATTATCATTAAATACATAGCCCACACTGCTAAAGAAACGTACTTTCTCACTGCCTCCGCTAAAGTTCAAAGAATGTTGGGTAGTCAGCACATGTTTGTCCAATACCAGATCAGCCCAATTCGTATTTGGATAGTAATCGGGATTGCTGCCATCTCTAAACCATCCGATTTCTTCATTCGTATAAGCCTGATTTTTTCCTCCTGAAGGATTGGCGTTATATTTAGCTTCATTTAATAAGGTCGCATAATCCCATGAATCAAGGACATCCGGTAAATAAGTCGGAGTTTTGACTCCGACATATCCACTATAAGCCACATTCATTTTCTCTGCCTTTCCTCCTTTAGTCGTAACCAATACAACTCCATAGGCTGCACGAGAACCGTAAATGGCCGAGGAAGCAGCATCTTTCAAGAATGAAATTGACTCAATCGTGTTCGGATCAAGATTGGAAAATACCGTAGCATCTGCAATAGCACCATCGATCACATATAATGGAGCAGAAGTTCCCAAATTACCACGACCACGGAAATTAATAGAAGGTGTTGAACCCGGACGAGAAATAATAGTTACACCGGGAACGGTTCCTTGTACGGCAGACAAAACATTAGTCTGCACACGGTCTTTGATATCATCTGTACTGACAGAAGCAACAGCACCGGTCAAGTTTACTTTCTTTTGAGTACCGTAACCAATCACTACCACTTCATCCAGTGTTTTCGTGTCTTCTTTCAACGTTACATTATAAGAAGTAACTCCAGATTGCACTTTTACCACTTGAGGAAGATAGCCGATATAGCTAATCTGCAATTCATTACCCGAGACTGTCAATGTAAAGTTACCATCGAAATCGGTAATCGTACCATTGGTCGGAGCCCCTTTCTCTACTACAGAAGCACCGATGATAGGCTCTCCCAAAGCATCTTTCACACAACCGGTCACTTTCTTTGCCTGCTGCTGTTGTTGTTTTTCTACAGCAGCCACGCATTCGCCTTTGACACAATGATCTGATTATTTACTATCTTATAAGTATAACCAGAATTTTTAAACATCTGGGCCAAGACTTGTTCAATAGTAGCATTCTGAGCCTTTACTGAAACCTTTTTTGTCCAGTTTGATCTGATTGTCATTATAGAAAAAAGTATAGTCACTTTGTCCTTCCACTTCCTGCATAATCGTATGCATGGAAACATTTGACTTATTCAATGAGATGGTACCAGATTGGGCATTAACAGGTATTGCACAAACAGCACACGCCACTAAGGCACAAAAAAGTTGCCTTTTTACTTTTTGCGGATAAAATAACCGCTGGTTCGTTTTTTTCATAAATACATAATTCTTTATTAGACTAAAATCAACATGATTTTCAAAATACAGTGATAGAGACTATGGATAGTCAAGCCTGTCTACAGTAGTTTTCACAATTGTTTTTCATACTATCATTTTTATAATTACTATTTCATTTCTTCTATGATATAATGATCATTACTTATTAATCTATAATTTAATGGCGCACTGTGTGAAATATAATTCAAAATCAAATCCAATGATTCGCTGTGCATCGTAAAAGTAAAGCGATAATGTCTGGCAATATGGGGGGCACATTCAATCTTTTGTCCATACCATTTTTCCAACCGTTCCAAAATCATCTCTAATGTCTCATTTTTAAAGCTCATTCTTTTTCCTTGCCGCCAAGATGAATAAGCATCCGCGTCAATAGTAGTGAGACTAATGCCATCAGTCTTGCTATATGTCAACTTTTCGTTCGGTTTCAAAACATAACTTCCGCCTTTCTGTTGATTACTTTCAAGTACTTCCACTTTTACTTTTCCAGTCAACAATACAGTTTCGCCCTCCTCATCACCATCATAACTAAACACTTCAAAAGAAGTACCCAACACAGTCACGTCCATTTTCTGGGTTTTTACAACAAAAGGGTGTGTTTTATCAGGCGTCAACTTCAAAAAGGCTTGTCCCGAAAGCTGTACTTCCCTTTTCTCCCCAGAAAACTCTTTTGGATAAGTAAGCCGGCTGCCTGCATTCAACATAACCTTTGTACCATCAGCCAATCTCACGGAATCCATTGATTGGTATCCGGTATTCACTACATATATAATTTCTTCACCACTATTTTTCATCAACACAAAGCTGAAAGCACCATACATACTGCAATCATCGCAGCCATTCCATATTTATAAAAGGATTTCTTTATAAAAGGAAACCTCCGCCCTCTTACTTTCTTCATAATACCATTCAGTATCTTTTCTTCCCTCACCAAATCCACTGCCTCTTCGGACATTTCTTCCCATTGTCTATGAAAAGTATCATTTACATATTCATAGTTATTCAATGCCGCACGCTCCTCCGGGCTTAAAGAGCATTTGCTTTCAAACAGCTTTCTTATAATATCTTCGTTCTTTGTTTTCATCCTTTATTTGATACCCTACGGAAATTCATCCATAAATTTCCCCTGTACTTACTATAAATACACGCCAAAAAAGACATACCCCCAATGCAAAGGATACATTTTTGCTAAAAAAAAAATAAACTATGATTATTTAAAAGATAAAAATCAGATAAAGCATAATGTTCTTCTTTAAGAACTTGATTGCTTCATTAATATGTCGTTCTACTGTTTTCTCACTGATATTCAACCGAGTAGCAATTTCTTTGTAGGTCAGATGTTCATCACGACTCATCTTAAAAACTTCTTGTTGACGAGGTGGCAACTCACCCACCATCCTTTTAATAAATTCTTTTAAATCAGCTGCACTTAGCTCATCTTCCATATCATAATAATCCATTGCAGCACTCAACACCGTAAGTTTATAGGCATTCTCATTGAAACTTTTACGAAACTGATTAAAAAATAAGATTGCGTGTAATAATAAAAAGATATCCCTTAAAATTATCATCCGCACGTAAAAAATCACGTGTCTCCCACACTTTCACAAACACTTCCTGCACCACTTCCTCAACTTCTGTTATGGAAGACAAATACAGACGAGAGAAATTATAAACTTTAGACCAATACAATCTATACAAAGTTGTAAATGCCTTTTCATCTCCATTTTTTAATAATATAATCAGTTCTTTTTCCGACATCGCATACAAAATCTGCACAAATATATTATTAATAGTTAAGAAAAGAAGCAATATTATTTTATTTTTTAAACAAAGAAAAAAAACATCATAGAAAGTCAGATTTCTACATTATGAAAAGCCACCCAATAAATCAGCGGAGAAAATCTGTAATCAATATAGCCAAAGAAAAGATGCAATCAAAAAAAAGAATCTGTAAATGCTTACTTCCCAACAGCATCTACAGATTCTTATTCATTTTATTCTTGCAGAACGAACACGTTCTTTATTTCTCCAATGCTTTCATTAATTCTTTTTTTACGGTATCCACCCCCGGAAAACCGGTGTGTTTTTGAATAACAGCCCCCTCCTTATCAACAATAATATAAGTCGGAACGCCTGTATGCTGAACTGCTTGCTCAAGTATTTCCATTGAGCCGCCGTTACCCGGTAATGCTCTCCATGAATATCCGGAATCATGTTATCCCACGTTTCCTTGGGCGAGTTCTCTCCGGCAATAAAAACATATACAATATCTTTACCTTCAAGATCTTTCTTCATCGGTTTCATCTGTTTCATAGCCATTTTGCAAGGACCGCACCAAGTTGCCCAGAAATCAACCAAAATCACCTTACCCTTAAATTTAGAAATGATGGAATAAAATAAATCTTCATCTTTTACTTCTCCGGATTCATTAACGGTATAACCTTTCTTTTTCTTATTAGCATCAATCGTTTCCAAAAGACGGTTGTTCATCTTTGTCAGTCTGCCGAGATAATAAGGGTCACTCATCTTCCGTATCTCCTCAAAATCATGTACAGTCAATGGAGTGAAGTCACTGATTTTCTGAGCATATTTCATCATTTTCTGCAAGTCGAAAAAAAGTCCTTGGTCTGTGCCCAAATATCCGGCTATAATCTTTTTCAAAATATAGTCTTGCTGCATAGAACTGAATTCTTTAAACAATTCATCGTATTTTATTCGCAATTCGCCCATTTTTTCCTGATAGACAGATGTTTTTCCGGTATCTGTATCAGCCTTGAACTCACGTATTATCTTAGCATCTTCAGCAGAAACTTTATCGGAAGAGAGAATAAACGCAAATATATCACTCAACTCATCATCCATCTTCACCCTCAGATAGCCCATTCCCCTTACCAAATCAGCATAACCATTGGCATAAAGCATGACAGGCGAGTTCAGTATATTCAACTGCCGGATATAGTCATAGAAATCATCACTCAATTCCGGTTGTTTAAACTTTTGATAAGCTTCACGAGCCGGTAATCCACTGCACTGCACATAGCATAGGCTAAATTAGAACTTACACGGGTCAATGTCAAAGTACAAAGCAAATCATTCTGAGCCAATAAAAGCTCCCGGTATGCCTGACTTCTTTTCTTATCGGAACAGATAGCGGATTTGGTTTCTTCATATTTTTTCAACCAATAAGCTTTATACTGACCGGCAGTCATATTATATAAATCATTCATATTCCAATGAACCATTCCCCATACATCCATCAAATGTTCATCATCGGTTATCATTTCATCATTCAAAGCCGCCATGGTACCTGAAAAATAGACTTTCTTTCCACCAGCACGCTTGCCTTTCAACAATTTGCTTTCAGAACGACTCAACTCACGCAAGTTGACAGCCATATCCAATTCACCACCGGGAACCAAAAAGACGTCAAAATAAATATCACGTCCCACAGAAAAACTGACCGTAGTCGGAGCACAAAGTTCAATCTCTGTCCGAAATGTTCCGTCTTCATTCACCTTTATTTCAGTATCCTCAAATTTTGCCGTCAACAAATCACAAGCCTACAAGAAAACGGAAGTGCATAGTGCTTCTCATAGTCTAACAAACGACCGGTTATCACTGATTTGCCATCTTTCAATTCAGCCTTAGGCAACGGTTCAGCGTAATTCAATTTCTGTTTCTTCACATCATCCGATAAATCCAATTCCGGTAATTTACCATCCAAATGGATTCCCCATACCTTGAAACAGTCCTCACAATCGCTCTCAATGAAATCAATCACTTTCACTGTAGGGGCAATAACGGAAAATAAGACTAAAAGAAGCCTCACCGCTATCGGGCATCCAAAATTTTTCGCCCAAGGTAATTCCATTACCGGAACGAATCGGATACTTCTCTCCATTATCAGCCAACAAATAACTTTCATTACTTATCTGAATCCAATTATGAGGACGGAAAAAGGCTTTTACATCCAATACGGTTGCCGTATCCGAAACCACCACTCTGTCTATCTCGATAGTAGAAGAGCTACGAGCGATGAAAGGCGGCTGTTTAACCACCCTGTCTTTTGCCTGCAAAAGGCAGCAACTCACCATAGCAAGCAGTAAAATACCAAAGTTTTTCATTGTATCTTTTTTTTTAACATACTTACTTATTTCCCAAGTTCCTATCCAAAAGATTCTTTACTTCTTCGTATGCCTTTGTATATCCACGGGCCAAAGTAATACCATCCGGAGAGATTAACATAAGAATGGGAACTCCTGAAAAATAAAGGTCTTTCACTATAAAGCCGTTGCCCTCATCCTCTGTGTAAACTGTAGTCCACGGATGGCTTAGCAATCCCTGTACCCGTTCATCTTTCTTAAACTCTTCAGAACTTCCCTGCAACGATTTCAACAAATCATCACGGGTAAATCCCAATACCTCCAAACCTTTTCATGATATTTTTGATAGAGATCCGTTATTTTAGGATTTACCCAAAAAGTACCAGGACATAATCCCCAATGATAAATCAACACATATTTGCCTTTATAATCAGACAAAGACACCTTCCGGCCGTCTTTATCTGTCACTGTAAACTCCGCTGGCGCAAAGCCTACTTCAATATTCTTCAATACAAGCAATTGCTTGTCAAGTATTTGTCCAAAATATGAATTTTGAATCTCTGGAGTAAATTGTGCCAAACGCTCTTTCACATCCTTATAAGTAGCATCAAAAACAAAAGCGGATGCATACATAAAAGCGGCATATTCCATATCGTTCACTTTCAATGCCAGACTATCACGAACAGTCTTCAGCATTAGCGGACGATGATATTCATTATACATTTGCCCGTATTTTGCCACACTATCATTTTGCTTTGTATCCTGATATTTCAGTATCTGACTGAAGATATCAATCATTTCAGTATTGGAAGACGCAGTCAGGCTATCATACCTAGCCACCAACGAATTGTCATAAAAGCCACCCGAATGACGAACCGCACCCAAGTAATCCAAAGACCCTTCCAGTTTTATATCATCACCTACGCGAGCTATAATCTCAGCTCCGCGAATACAACTCCGTAACGGTTCACCCACTTTAGGCTGATGCGTCAATAAATAAAAAGTAGTATGTTCCATAGGAATAAAAGCCGAGAAAATCCCCTCCTTTTCCACCAATATGGTATCTGTCCCGTCTTCTTTCCAATCGGGTAATAAAAAAGTTTTAAGAAAAATGCCGGACATCAGCAGTTTCCACTGACTCCGGCATTTTTACCATCACTGGTCTATTATTTATTGCTCAGATATTCATCGATTCCCTTTGCGGCAGCTTTTCCTGCACCCATGGCAAGAATTACAGTTGCAGCTCCGGTTACGGCATCACCACCGGCAAATACACCGGCTTTTGAGGTAGCACCGTTTTCTTACCGTGTTAATCCTCAGGGCGTGGTTGAAAGTGTAAACGTTCAAACCGGCTTAACGACCAAAGAGGGCGGTTGGATTATTGATTCGGGCTTAAATCCCGGTGATGTGGTCGTTACCAGCGGCGTTATGAAAATTCGTCCCGGAATGACCGTTAAAACAAGCATTTCGGCTGAAGACAAACCCGAGGAAGCCGTAGAAGGATAGGCCGTTAAAACCATATTGAGAGGGATAAAAGCATGTTTTCAAAGTTCTTCATCGAGCGGCCGATTTTTGCGACCGTTATTTCGCTGGTGATTATCTTAGCCGGATTGGTTTCGATAAAGGTTCTGCCGATTGAATCAGTATCCGAGCATCGTTCCGACGGAAATTCAGATTTCGGGCACCTATCCGGGAGCCACGGCCGAAGTTTTGGCTGATACCGTTGCCGCGCCGATTGAGCAGGAATTGAACG
>OKWC01000213.1_pt1 | contig 12247 bp, 14 predicted proteins | sample 1606971 | NCBI WGS metagenome assembly OKWC01 (sample SAMN04414076, study PRJEB24778) | human gut metagenome | material: faecal | host: Homo sapiens
CACATGTAGTACCTATATCAGGAAATCATACAGACTAAAGATCATTTAAGACAAACAGACTAATTGTATATTTTATATAATATTTTTGTACATTAGGTCTTGACATTTTATAAACAAGCGTCCCCCCGGACGCTTAACGCCCTGTCATGGATACTTTCCTTAAATAGTATCCTAACATAAGAACCAATGCCTCTGCAAGAGAAAAAATTATTGGTTATCAAGAATAAGGTCTATCATATCTTGCTTTCCATTAGTGTATGCTACTCTATCATCTGCATACTTACTTTCCAGTTCTTCCTTTACCTTCTGATACTGCAAAGCCATATTCTCATTATCATTTAGATAATCTCTGAAATGAATATAATTTTTCCACGCAGTTCCATTCCCTTTCACAATATGAATATGGTGCGTTCTTGTATCATTTTCCATATCGCCCATTACATAAAGAAGCTGACGTTCCACATCTGAACCGCGATAAAATATTCCCACTTGTCGTAATTGCTCATTATGTAACATTACCTTATCAAAATCAGTTACCCCAACGACAATATCAATAATCGGTTTTGCTTTAATTGTCGGTATTGCTGTACTTCCAATATGCTGTATATCAATAGCATCATCTCCTAATATAGATTTAAGTATTTTGATTGTTTGAATGGCAGCCTCATCCCACTGTTTATCATGTTGTTCAAGCTGCACTATTCCTCTTTTTAATCCTAATGACATAGCAATCTCCTTAATATTACATCACAATTTCACTATCGAAATATTGCTCCTGAAAATAAATCTGCTGCCTAATCTCATCTTTTGAAAACATCATTCCGTCAGGTACAACTACCCATTTTTTCTTCTACATCATCTTTCCTATGAACAATAGCAATAATTTTACCTGTAAACTTCTTTACTGGTTCATTTACACCTAATATATAAGCGTCCTGCTCTTCTCCATCTGGTGCCATAACTCCTTCAATGTAACCATAATTTATTGGATAATACATATCCTTATATTCAGGATGATAACTTCCTAATGGTCTATCGACCGTGACAGTTACTGTTGCTCCGATTATAGAATTATTTTTTACCCGTAAATACTTTTCTATCAATTTCGGCTGTATCAACGGATATGTCCAGTTCTCAGGCAACTCATCCATAAGCACAACTTTCTCCATCTCGCTATGTAATTCTTTCGCAAACTCTGTTATCTCTGCAAAACAAAGCAGTCCAAATGTTTCTTCACCAGTATCATTTACTCTAGTCTTACCTGTCACCGAATATACGCATATTGGTTTTATCTCAAATTTGATAGCTCCTGTTTCTTCCTGCAACTCTCTTTTAGCAGTTTCAAGAATATTTTCCCCAGCTTCTCTATGCCCTCCCGGCACTTCATATGTATCTCTTTCTTTATGCTTGCAAAATACCCACTTGCCGTTACTCTGTGAGATAATTACTGCAAATTTCAATAGCTCGTCATTAACTGTATCATAAAATCTTACTTCCACCATATTTCCTCTCCATGTACATATCTATAATATTTCATTCTCAATAAAATCCGCAATTCCCTCTTCGTCATTTGAACCAATTACAATATCCGCTCTCTCTTTTACCTCATCAATCGCATTCCCCATTGCAACACCTGTTCCACATAATTCAAGCATTCCGATATCTGCATAATCATCTCCAAATGCAATAATTGAATCTGTACTAAATCCACATACTTCCGTAATCTTCATAATTGCGTTTTCTTTCGTCACATTCTTTTTTGTAAACTTGTACCAAAATCCATCAGAGAAACGAATACAATCACAATCAGAGAGACTTCGAGCCAGCTTATCTGCCTTATCTTGATTAAATATCTCGACACACATTTTTAATGAACATTCGTTAAAACCTGAAAAATCTGTATAAATACTATCTCCCCAGCTCTTATCTAACTTCTTTGGATTTATTTTATAATTCCAATAATGTGCATCTATTGTGTCTATCGTAATTTCGCAATCATTTCCACAAATATTTCTTGCCATGTCAATCATCACATTCGTTTCTTCTTCGGAAAATTCTGCCCTATAAATATATTCTGTTTTGTATTTTAATAATGCACCTCCACTCGATATTAAAATATCGGGCATCAATTCATTTAAAAATACCAAAGAGTTTTGCTCACTTCTGGAGGTGGAAACACCTATCAATATATCATTTTCTCTGCATTTTTTTAGAGTTGATAATGTTCTAGTTGATATTGTTTTGTTACTCTGTAATAAAGTTCCATCTAAATCAAACAAAAGAAGTTTGCATTTCTTCATATCATTTTTTCCTTTCCATTCTTCTCAATAATTACATTTGCATCAATTACTCTCCACACAAATAGGGCCAAACTAGAGCCATTTGATAAAACAAATGCCGGAAACCCGCATAAATACAGGCTTTCGGCATTTCTGTCCGTTATTCAAACTCTATTTCGGCAACTATATATTGTATCTAAAAAGATTTCTCATTGCTGTATTTGGTATAATCATTCTTAAAATTCTACATATTCTTTATCGTTTGTGGACTTTTTGCAAGCATTTTGCAATCACTACAAGTTTCGTTATTTTCAAAATGTCATTGTTTATGGTTTATAATAATATTTTTCAGCATCTGCCATTGTATTTACCATAAAATCTTCATTATTCAATGCTGATATAATAACGCTCTTAGTACATGGAATATGCAATGTAGCTACCGAAGACATATTATCACGAAAAGCCGGCAACTTATCCCACAAATTTTTAATCTGCTTCTTGAAATTTCCATTACTATCAACTATATCTGACTTCTTGTCGTAATCTGGATAAATTACAATTACCGGTAAACCTTTTGTACCTATTCCGTAATTCATTTCCTCCCTCAATGCACGACTATTGGCAGTAATGGAACTTAAAAATAAAATAATGTTCTTAGAATTGTCAAGTCTTGTATGAAGTCTAGGCTTAAGAGTCTTTTCCCAATCACTACCATCTCGCACATTATATGTCTTATCATGTGCATCATTAAAGGGAAAACTATTATCCTCTCCTTTCCACATTCTTAGCATATTGTAGTAAACAAAATCATGTGTTGAATTTGCCCCTAAATTACTTTCGCTAAATGGTTCCGAAACATAAAACGCACTATAATTTGCATTTCGATATGACATATTAAATTCCTCCTTTGCTATATGTCTAATGTTACTTTATCTTTATCTCCTTTATATATAACAACATCAACTTCTCCATGTATTTTATCTCCATACAATTGAAATAACGATGTTATTACTCTCAGTGAATCATTATGTGACAATCCTGCTCTCGAAAGATTTGTTCCCATCAATGGAATTACCAATCTATGCCCTTGACCATGTTGATCATAAAAATTAAGAAGTGATTTTATGCACATTTCTAAATCATCGACAGAAGTATGAGCGATATTATCTTTATCGTATTCCGAAATTGCAAGTAACAAAAAGGTACTATTGTTATTTCCCCTAATCATCGCCACTGTACCTAACTCATATACTTCTCTTTTCCCACGTTCCTTATCTTTGTCAGCAATAATACTTTTGGGCACTAAATTTTGCATTTCCAAGCAATTATGTATCTTGTTGTCTATTTCTTTTATAGTAAATCCCTTATTAACCATTGTTTTTATCCATCTTCCATGTAACGAATTAGGTGATACCAATGGCTTTGAACATGTTGATATATCTTCATCTACAATAGTGTCAAAACATGAATTAACTGGAATTACAAATAACTTTTCTTCCTTGTTCCTTTTGTCAAACCCATCTTTCATAATATCAGAATAACATACTTTTATTTTCCCAGATGGACTTTCCCAAATTGTCTTTGTTCTCTTAAAAATACACGTCCATAGGATTGCAAGTATGAGTGCAAGCACACATAATAATATTATTATCACACATTTATATTGTGTTGACGTAATGCGTATATCATCCCAAGTCCAAAACAAAAAGAAAAGCGATAATATACTTGCAAATGTACCAATACACTTCATCCACGTTTTTACCTATGAACTCCAAATTTTGTTTTATCACATTTACTTTGTTCATAATATAACTTTTGTACTCTCCTTATACTACTCTATTTGTTCATTAATCTCTTCAATCCACCCACTGTTATCACTCTCAAACAGCTTTATGAACTTTCCAAAATTACTGCTACCAGTAACAGCATCATCCGAATCCAAATCTTTCACTCGTCGACTCATATCTATATAATTCTCCACAGTAACGTATTCCATAACCTCTTCAATCTGGTCTGCTCTTCCTTTGTAATTTTCTACCCCGGTATATTTTTAATCAAAGGAGCGTTTACCGGTTTTGCGTGAGATTTCAGATTTTCATCGGTCCAATGCTTAGATATAATCTGCATCGTACATGGATTACCAAATATAATCACTTCATTCGCAGCACTATCCACACCATGAAACTCATTAATTTTGCGTTTAATGTCCTCATACTGCTCGTGAGGTTTCTTTTCCGTATCACAGAACACAAGCACAAGTTCATCTGCCCCATTTTGATATCGGTCCTGATACCTCGCCGGGATATTTCCATTTCCACTGGCATTGACCAATGAAATATCATATTGCTCGTTCCATACTTTTAAATTTTTTAATCGATTTAGATACTCATATTCCTCATTACCTTCACAGATAATACAGATTTTATGGTTATCCAAAACTTAGGGAGCTTATTTGGCATCGGCATCATCCCCCTTTACACCACTTTTAATACTAAGCAATGAGTTAATCAATTCAGGATCAGGCAAAGCTCCAAGCGCACCTTTCCGATATTTTTCCATAACATCTGTCGTATCTCGTACGCCCTGCTGTGCTGTAAAATCTGCAAGTGAATATACATACACACCTTCTTCATCCTTATGAACAAACCAAATCTGCTCCTTTCGAAACATTCTCTTGCAATCCATAAGATTTATATCATGTACTGTAAATATCATCTGTGCACTTGTATTTAATTCATTATTAAACATCGCAACAATCGCCCTGGTAAGCTTAAAATGAATACTGCTGTCCAGCTCATCCACGACTAAAATCCTTCCTTGTTCAAGTGCTTCAATTACATAGCTGGCAATAGCTGCAATCTTCTTTGTTCCTGTGGAGTCAAACATCATACTTGGCACATGGACTCCCTTATAAGTAGAAACCAATCTGATTTGATCCATAATGTTCTCTGGAATATCAAGCGCTTTCTCATCTGGTTTTTCGTCACCTTCACCAGTTTTCAGCTGTATCTTATCCATATCCACATATTCAAAATTATCCATATATAAGTCAGCATTTTTTATGAACTCAACAACCTTTTGCTGTAACTGATTCTTATTCTTCATAAGTTCAATCGTGTGCTGCATAGGTATGTTATTCATATTGATGATATCAATTTTTTCTGCAAATCCGACAAGAATCTGCTTCATCTCATTGATATGTTCGAATTTACTTGTATCTACCACATAGCATAGCAAATTATTCTTCGATACAACTGAAATCATATTCTGAACAGATTCATCAATACACTCATATATTTCACTAACAGTATCTTTTTTTAACCAACAAACTTCTTTTTCATTGTTATATTGATCTTTGAATATCTCAGAAAATGATTCATATATATATTCTTCTTTTTCTGTATCATACTTAAAATCATAAGAAAACTTTCTTCCAGATGCCATAAATGTAACACCTAACTCGCATACATCACTATCCGTAATATATTTGGCATCAGTCCATTCTTCTTATTTAAAAGTACATTTCTTATTGCCCTAATGCACTTGATCAGACATGTTTTACCGGCATTGTTTGGCCCATATATTCCTACCGTTTTAAGGACATTAAAATTATTCTCTTTGTGAACATTTGCTCCAAATTTTTTATTTCGCATATCTGCTTTCATTGAAAATGTAATATCATCCCCAAATGCGTAACAGTTTTTTGCTCTTACCTCTATTAATCATGCTCATTCCTCCAAGTCACTTTTCCTATTTACTTATCATTATTATATCATATATAATTTTTTTATGCAACTTTTTTTCCATAAAAAATATTGATTTTGAGATTTTAATGTTTCATTCACAAAAACAAAAAGCAACCATCTCCGGCTGCTCGTATCTGTATATCCACTATATTACTTTCGTTTCATTCTCTAATCTCACTCAATGCAATTTGCCTCTATACTTTCTTGATTGGATGTCTAATTACAGTTTTCCATTTTTCAGGAGCAACCTTTCTTGCATCGGACATATAAATCTCATGGTGTAAACGCTGTTCATTTATATTATTCTCATAGCCCTGCTCCTTCAAATAATCCTCCAGCAAAGCTACTGTTGCAGGTTCCGAATCAAATGAACCTTGATGCATAATCTGGACACAAAGCCCCTCATCAATCGTTAAAAACTCTGCCGGTGAACAATCTATTTTTTTCTTCTTGGTTGCTGTTTGTACCGCCCATGCAAAATCTTTTTTGGTTATAAAATCAGGCAAACGAATAACAGAAATCCAATTAAATGTATCTTTGTTGCTATAATCAATTCCTTTGACATTTTCTCGCCTGTTGGTTCGGTCAGTTCGCATCTCAGCATCCACAGGATGCTGCTCATCCTGCCACCAGAATCCTTCCAGCGGCGGTACTACATATTCAAAAAATCCTTCAATTTTATAATCTGTCTTATAACTCATTTTTAATGTATAAGCAACTGCATATAAAATGCTTATTGCCTGCTGGTAATCACCACACTCTACATTCGGATTTCCCTTTCCGCGAACTGCAACATAATTCATTGGAGGAATTTTTACAATTTCCGGTTTATTTTTCGGCATATAAAATTCCTTGTATTCTTTTTTAAAATCAAACGCCATCTTTTTTCATTCTTTCTTTAATCTGTCTACTCGCTCCTGTATATTACGTTCAAATTCTTCCTCTGTAAAAGCAGGATCTTTTGTTTTTCTCCATATATCACAAGGGATATGCTCGCACTCTCCACATCCTTTCATGTCTTTTTGATTTACCACGCATTCATATATTGGACACGCCTGACCATCCGGTGCATGAAATACTTTTCCAAGACTTGCACTACACCCCTTGCACATATTTCCAAAGCACCCGCACTTGGAGCAATCTGTGCCACAACAGCTTATTATATTTACCGATTGAGCCACTTCTAATATTTCCCTCTGCTTCTTTTTACTAAATCCACCAAGCACAAGTTGATACGATTTATCCAATAAGTCTTTCAATAAATTGTCGGGCACTTCGCCATCTGGTTTTATTGAATTCCAATGGGTTTTATTCATATAATATCCAGGAATGATATCTTCGTACTGTTGACGCAAAAAATCACCTTCCGTTGGTTCAAGTTTTAGGGTAATATAATATGGCTCATCAGTCTCCCATACCAAACAGACTGCGACAAACATTTTCCCACCTACTTGATAACGAATCCAATTCCAATCCTTCTGGAGATCTTTTGTCACTCCTGCCTTGCTAAGTAAATATTCGTCAATCCATGTATACCTCATAAAGCATTTCTCCTTTTTTTATTTTATAGTCAAAATTTTACCTTCATATTTCTTTTTCATACATTCGATATTGACCTTAATCTCCTCCCGTATTTCCTCTGGTTCTAATAATTCTACCTTGTCCCTGAAGGACAGCAACCATGTAATCAGATTTTCCTTATCTGTGTAATCTGCGTGAAACAAAAGTTTTCCATTCTGCTGCACACTGAAACATTCCGGTCCAAATTCCTCAACCAATCTCCATTTGCAGTCTTTCTCAAATAATGCTTTGACCTTTATCCCTCCGGGAAATATCTTTTCATCGCTTAAATCCGGCATTGGCACCTGCCTTCGGGAAAACTCCTGCTCCGATATTATTACCTCATCCATTCGGTTCAATTTGAACAATCGAAAATCACCACGTTTTTATACACCATCCCCATACATACCAGCTTGACCACCGAAAAATCAGATAATACGGCTCAATGCAACGTGCAGACTCTCCTTTTGGAGAATAATAGACGAATTCCAGTTTTCTGCATTTATCAATTGATGTGCGTATCAATTCGATTTTAGGTGCAAGTGAATCCTTATACCAAGAGGATAGATCAATCAATACCGTCTGGTACCCACCATAAAATCAGATGAACCAACTGACAGCTTTCATCAATTGTCCATACCTGTTTGTTCCATTCACACTGTCCAGACTGCGCAGTCCTGCAAGAATATCCTGCATTTCTCCCCGTGTAAATAGTGTCCTATCCAGTCTATAGTTCTCCATAATGGAAATACCGCCATTCACACCCTGTTTTGTTACAATGGGAATCCCCGCTTTGCACAAATCTTCTATGTCTCTGTTTATGGTTCGCCGGGATACTTCAAACTTTTCTGCAAGATAAGGTGCGGTAACCATATCTTTTTGTAACAGCATTGACAAAATCCCAATCTGTCTGTCTATTTTCATGATTTCTCCTTTAACAACTCCTATGATACTATACAAAACACGTCAACTGTATGTCATGTTTTAATTATACTTATAAAAAAGTCTTGTCTTCAATTATTTTGTCGGTTCAGTAAAACAATAATCGCATATTATCTGTTCATTTCCTTACGGAATCTATAAAGTTATACTTAAATATGTACAATAAATATTAAATAAGAATGTACAAATGTTATGATATGTGAGTTACAAGGAGGAACTCATAATGATATTAAAGAATCAAATCATAACGAATATAAAAATCAAAAGTGTCAATGACCTATACAAATTAAAACCATTTTTTGAGGATGGCACATTGAAGATTAATAAAAGTCAAATAGCTAGAGAATTGGAGGTAGATAGACGAACTGTTGATAAATATATAAACGGATATACAAAACCAAAAACAAGGAACTGTGATGACTGTATTACGCCTTTTTACGACATAATTGCTGAATTATTATCTGATAAAAACCAACAGGTATTCTACTATAGAAAAGTGTTATGGCAATACCTAGTTGATAATCATGGCTTTACAGGTGTTTATTGTAACTTCTGTCATTATCTCAGGAAATATCCTGAATTCGATTTATATTTCAAAAAAAGCAGACCATCAAATACCAATAAGGTTACTGTAAGATACGAAACACCTATGGGCAAACAGGCTCAACTGGATTGGAAGGAATCTATTCCGTTTATTCTTTCTTCGGGTGAAACTATAGATGTTAATATTTTCGTCCTGTTGCTTTCATATTCAAGATTCAGAGCATATAGGGTTTCACTTTCTAAAACACAGGATATACTCTTTTCATTTCTTGACGATGCATTTGAAACATTTGGTGGTATTCCGGATGAAATAGTTACAGATAACATGAAAACTGTTATGGATGAAGCGAGAACAGAATATTATGCTGGTAAAGTTAATAATAAGTTCCAGCAGTTCGCAGATGATTATGGTTTTAAGGTTCAGTCTTGTATTGCCGGACATCCTCATACTAAAGCTAAGGTTGAGGCACCTATGAAAATACTGGATGAAATAAGAGCTTATAATGGAAAGTTGAATTACAGGGAATTAGTTGAATTAGTTACAAGAATCAATAATCGTGTCAATGCACAGGTAAATCAGGGAACAGGAAGAATACCATTGATGTATTATAACAAAGAAAAGGCTTTCTTAAACAACCTGCCCGCTGATAACATAAGAAAGCCTTACCAAATAACCACAAATACCGTAAAAGTCAATCATTCAAGCATGTTCCATTATAAAGGATGCCAGTACTCCGTACCACTGGAGTACGTAGGAAAGGTTGTCTCCCTACAGGTATATGATGGTTATATACATGTGTATTATAACACAGAATTTATAACCATTCATCAGTTAAGTTCAAAAAAATTAAATTATATTTCTGAGCATTATGCCGCGATTGCCAGAAAATCACATATTTTCAAGGATGAGCATATAATGGACAGAGCCAAAGAAAATCTTGAAATTATAGGAAAGGTTTATGATTATGAGTAATAGTACATACAATCAGCTGACAGCAAATCTGGAGTTACTGAAATTAAGCCAGATGAAGCTTCATCTTGATGAAATAAGAGATTTTGTAACAATAAACGGATTATCATTTACGGAAGGCTTATTAAAACTAAGCAATTATGAAGTTGACTTTAAAGAACAGAATGCATCCAGGTCTATGATAAAGGCTGCAGCATTTCCTTTTGTAAAAGAATTAAAGGATTATGATTTTGAATTTCAGCCAAGTGTAAATGAACAGGAAATGAGGGAACTTGCAAGCCTTGGTTTCCTAGAAAAGAATGAAAATATCGTATTTTTAGGACCAAGTGGTGTTTGGAAAAACGCATCTTGCAACTTCTATAGGCATTGCAGCTGCTAAAAAACATGCAAGCACATATTTTATTAAATGTAATGATTTATTGCAGCAATTAAAGCGTGCACAGTTGGAGAACCGCCTTGATGCAAGATTAAACACTTTAGTAAATATCGTCTTCTTATCATAGATGAATTAGGATACCTGCCGATTAACAAGGAGGATTCAAACCTATTCTTTCAGCTTATAGATATGCGTTATGAAAAGAAAAGCACAATACTTACCACAAATATGAATTTTAATGAATGGGATGAATGCCAAGCTGCACCAAAAGGAAGCAGACAATCGTAGCCAAAGCCGGTTTGAAAGGAACAGTGACCATCGCTACCAACATGGCCGGTCGTGGTACGGACATCAAGCTGAGCCCGGAAGTAAAAGCTGCGGGCGGTCTGGCCATCATCGGTACCGAACGCCATGAGTCCCGCCGTGTAGACCGCCAGTTGCGCGGACGTGCCGGACGTCAGGGTGACCCGGGTTCTTCCGTATTCTTCGTGTCACTGGAAGACGACCTGATGCGTCTGTTCTCTTCCGACCGCATTGCCGGTGTAATGGACCGTCTCGGCTTCAAGGAAGGTGAAATGATTGAGCACAAGATGATCTCCAACTCCATTGAGCGTGCACAGAAGAAGGTGGAAGAAAACAACTTCGGTATACGTAGCGTTTGCTGGAATACGATGACGTGATGAACAAGCAACGTACGGTTGTCTACACCAAGCGTCGCCACGCCCTGATGGGTGAGCGTATCGGGATGGACATCTCCAATATGATTTGGGACCGTTGCGTGAACATCATCGAGAATAACGACTATCAGGGTTGCAAGGAAGGCTTTATCGAGGTCATGGCCATGGAAGTGCCGTTTACGGAGGACGAGATGAACAGCATGAAGCGTGAAGATTTGTGCGAAAAGGCCTTCCAAGCTGCCATGGAACGTTTCAAGCAAAAGACGGATATGTTGGCTGCTGTGGCCCAGCCTGTCATCAAACAGGTGTATGAGGCACAAGGGCACATGTATGAGAACATCATGGTGCCCGTGACGGACGGACGTCGTATTTATCAGATTTCCACTCCGCTCAAAGAGGCTTACGAAACGGAAAGCCGTTCCATCGTGAAGGCTTTCGAGAAGGCCATCATGCTGCATACCATCGACGAGGCGTGGAAAGAGAACTTGCGCGAACTGGACGAGCTGAAACATTCCGTACAGAACGCCAGCTACGAACAGAAAGACCCCTTGTTGATTTTCAAACTCGAAAGCGTGAAGCTCTTCGATGCCATGGTGGACAAGATTAACAACCAGACCGTCAGCGTACTGATGCGCGGGCAGATTCCGGTGCAGCAGCCCGAACAGGTGCGTGAGGCCGAACCGGAACTGGCTCCCCGTCAGGAGAGATACGTGGAATCCCGCGAGGACTTGACCGACCCCAAACCAGGAGGCAGCTGCCCGTCAGGATACGCGTGAACCGCAGAAGCAGCAACCTGTAGTGGCTGAGAAGCTTCCGGGACGTAACGACCCTTGTCCTTGCGGTAGCGGAAAGAAATTTAAGAACTGCCACGGACGCGGGTTGTAATCCGTAGGTCGTGCTGCCATAGTATACAAGGCATCTCCCGAATGAGAGGAGGCAATCCTCTCCATTCCGGGAGATGCCTTATTTCCACCCCTGCAGGTTGAAAAGGATATGGGTGAGTTTTTCTAAGGATGTCTCTATGCGTTTGAATCCTTCTTCTGTGTTTATGTCGATGCCGCAAATGGTGCGCATGGGCTGTGGCAAGGTGAGGTAGTAAATGCCGGCCGTGAGTAGGGCAGATACGGCATTGATGTCTATGCTTGTGTTTTTAA
>OKWC01000214.1_pt1 | contig 12229 bp, 16 predicted proteins | sample 1606971 | NCBI WGS metagenome assembly OKWC01 (sample SAMN04414076, study PRJEB24778) | human gut metagenome | material: faecal | host: Homo sapiens
CCTTTACCGTGAGGTAGAAATACCGACAGCCTATTTTTTTATATCAGATGGAGAGAGTTGGTGTGAAAGCTGATATAAAAGTCCTTGAAAAGCTTGCAGAAAAGCTTGACAGAAAGATAGTTGAACTTGAGGGGGATATTTATGATTTGGCAGGTGAGGAATTTAATATAAATTCTCCAAAACAGCTTGGTGTAATTTTGTTTGAAAAAATGAAGCTGCCATTTGCCAAAAAGACAAAAACAGGCTATTCCACAAACGCCGATGTGCTTGAAAGCCTTATGGACAAGCACCCTATAGTTCCGCTGATAACCGAATACCGTGCGCTTACAAAGCTGCAGAACACATACGTTACAGGACTTCTGAAGGTAGTAGGCGAGGACGGCAGGATTCATTCAACCTTCAAGCAGACAGAAACAAGAACGGGAAGAATTTCAAGCGCCGAGCCGAATATTCAGAATATCCCCGTAAGAACGCCGCTTGGCAGGGAGATGAGAAGATTCTTCACCGCAAAGGACGGCTGCCTGCTTGTAGATGCCGACTATTCACAGATCGAACTGCGTGTGCTGGCTCATATTTCGGGCGACGAGATAATGAAGAAAGCGTTCCTTGACGGAGTGGATATTCATACCGTTACCGCATCTCAGGTGTTCAATCAGCCGATAGAGTGGGTAACACCCGACCTCAGAAGCAAGGCGAAAGCAGTCAACTTCGGCATCGTCTACGGAATAGGCGCATTCTCGCTGTCAAAGGACATCGGTGTTTCAGTGCCGAAAGCAAGCGAATATATCCGCTCCTATCTTTCCAAATATTCCGGCATAGCTCACTATATGGAGCAGACCGTTGCCAAGGCTAAGCGTGACGGCTATGTCGAAACTATGTTTGGCAGAAGAAGATATATCAAAGAGCTTGCCGCAAAGAATAAGAATCTGCAGGCTTTCGGTGAGCGTGTCGCAAAGAACACCCCCATACAGGGTACAGCCGCCGATATAATTAAAATTGCGATGATAAAAGTTTACAACAGACTGAAAGAAAGCGGTCTTGATGCAAGGCTGATACTTCAGGTTCACGATGAACTTATTGTTGAGGCAAAAGAAGATTGCGCAGAAAAGGTTGCCTTACTTTTAAAGGAAGAAATGGAGAATGCCGTAAAACTCACCGTTCCTATGACGGTAGATGTAAATATTGGCAAAACGTGGTATGATACTCATTGAAAATGACTGTTTGACAGATAAAGGAAAAATCACGGCTTTAAATCATCATAATTCATCAATCTGTAGCGACATTGCAGTGATTGAAAAAAAGTGTTTTTCGGTGCCGTGGACAGAGCGAAGCATTGAGTCACAGGTGTTCACAGAAGGCTCGATAAATGCCGTTATTCGTGATGATAAAGCCGAAAACAAGCCGGTAGGCTTTATCTGCGGTCAGAGCGTATCCGATGAATGCGAGCTGTATCGCATTGCAGTGTTGCCGGAGTACAGACATCAGTGCATCGCCACACAATTAATGGAATATTTTATAAATAAATGCAAGAATAACGGCATAAAAAGCATTTTTCTTGAAGTCCGCTGTGATAACGAGCCGGCAAAAAGCTGTATGAAAAGCACGGCTTTACTGAGGTCGGCAGACGCAGAAACTATTACACAGAGCCGGTTTGCGACGCTTTGATATATAAAGCGGAATTGTAAAACGTCATATTTACGGCAGGAACGGTATTTTTCCGCACCTGCCGTTTTCATCCAATAATCCCGAACCAAACCGCACAACAAAGCCGTTTATGGCACTTCGGCAACAGCAGGAATATCTCGTTTGCAACCGTAGATTTCCGTTCCTGCCGTATTACTGCTTACATTTTCCAATTGCTACAAACCGCATTGCTATGCGATTTGCAGTGCGTTCAGCCCCGCCGTTTTGCTAACTTGCGGATAACTCCGACAATTCCAAAGGCGGAACTTGAAGCGGCTCACAGCCGCAGGCGGAACTTGAAGCGGCTCATAGCCGCAAAAACGGCAGACATGATTTCTCATGCCTGCCGTTTTATTTTTATCAATATCACGCTGTCAAACCGCATTGTAAAGCCAAATAATCGCTATACACGGTAACCCGCTTCACACGATTTTCTGTTTTATTCTGCACCTGACAAAGTATATGTCTTAACCGCCACAAACCGCATTGCTATGCGATTTGCAGTGCGTTCAGCCCCGCCGTTTCGCTATCGCACGAAACGCACCGACTATTCCAAAGGCGGAACAGTCAGCAGCGACTCGCCGCCGCTTAGATCATGCTTTCCTGCCAGCAGTCAGGCGCTGTAAGACCGAGCATCTTAACGATGGTGGGAGCAACGTTTGCCAGACCGTACTTGGTGGGAACGCCGGGAGCGTACTTTGTATCGTCCTTGATAGTGTACTTGACTTCCTTATCATAGATGATGAAAGGAACGGGGTTGAGCGAGTGGGCTGTTCTTACCTGAACCTCACCCTTCTTGTTCTTTTCGAGCATCTCGTCTGCGTTGCCGTGTCGGCGGTTACTACGAGTGTAACACCGTACTCATCGCAAACCTTGATAAGTCTTGAAAGGCCGAGGTCAACCGCTTCAACACCGATTATTGTTGAGTCGAGGCTGCCTGTGTGTCCGACCATATCGCCGTTGGGGTAGTTGCAACGGATAAAGTCATACTTCTTGCTCTTTATTACTTCGATAAGATCGTCTGTTATCTCAGCGGACTTCATCCACGGACGCTGATCGAATGAAACGTTGTCGGAAGGAATTTCCTTGTATGTTTCAAGCTCTTCGCTGAACTTATCGCTCTTATTGCCGTTCCAGAAGTAAGTTACATGGCCGTACTTCTGTGTTTCGGATACGGCATATTCGTTAAGACCTGCGGCAACGAGTACCTCTGTGAGAGTGTTTGTGATCTCGGGAGGATTTACAAGGAAGCGTGCAGGAAGCTTTAAGTCGCCGTCATACTGCAGCATACCTGCGAAGCATACGTCGGGCTTTGCGCCTCTGTCAAATGCAGTGAAGTCGTCATCGTCAAATGCCATTGAAAGCTCGATAGCACGGTCGCCTCTGAAGTTGAAGAGGATAACGCTGTCCTTGTCAACTATCTTACCTACAGGCTCGCCGTTCTCAGCGATTACGAATGCAGGGAGATCCTGGTCGATGATGCCGTCGTTTTCCTTACGGTAGGTCTCTACAGCTTCCATAGCTGATGCAAACTGTCTGCCCTCGCCCTTGACGTGAGTCTTCCAGCCGAGTTCAACCATAGGCCAGTCAGCCTGATAACGATCCATAGTAACTTTCATACGTCCGCCGCCGCTTGCTATCTTACCGTCAAAAGCGCCGTCCGCATTAAGTTCCTTGAGGAAGCTCTCAAGCTGTTCAATATATATCGGAGCAGAAGTAGCGGGTACATCTCTTCCGTCGAGCAGAATGTGTACTCTTGCCTTCTTGATGCCCTCGTTCTTGGCTTCTGTCAGCATCTTGAACAGGTGCTTGATATTTGAGTGAACGTTACCGTCTGATAAAAGACCGATGAAGTGCAGGGTGCTGTTGTTAGCCTTGCAGTTGTCAACGAGTTCCTTCCAAGCCTCAGACTGATACATCTTTCCGCTTTCGATAGATTCGTTAACAAGCTTTGCGCCCTGTGAGTAGATCTGACCGCAGCCGAGTGCGTTGTGACCTACCTCTGAGTTGCCCATATCGTCATCTGTAGGCAGACCTACAGCGTCACCGTGAGCCTTTAAACGAGTGTTGGGGCATTCTCTTAAAAGTCTGTCAAGAGTAGGAGTGTTGGCGAGTGTAACTGCGTCGCCAAGACCTGTCTTTGAAAAGCCTACGCCGTCCATTACAACGAGTAAAACGGGTTTTGCCATTTGTTTAGTCGTCCTTTCGTAAATATCCGATTTTTGATTAGCCGTTTACGGCAGCCTTGATGATAGTTGTGAAATCAGCAGCCTTAGTGAAGCAACCGCCGATAAGACCGCCGTCAACGTTTGTCTTTGAGAGCAGTTCTTCAGCGTTCTTTGCGTTCATAGAGCCACCGTACTGGATCGTGATCGTTTCTGCGACATCTGCACCGTAGAGCTTAGCGAGTGTAGCACGGATGAAAGCGCAAACCTCTTCAGCCTGATCTGCTGTAGCTGTCTTGCCTGTACCGATAGCCCAAACGGGTTCGTAAGCGATTATGCACTTCTTGAGGTCGTCTGCGGAGATGCCGAAGAAATCAAGCTTTATCTGACGTGCGATAACTTCTTCTGTAATGTTGCATTCACGCTCCCAGAGAAGCTCGCCTACGCATACGATGGGCTTTAAGCCTGCTTCAAGAGCAGCCTTTGTTCTCTTGTTTACTGTTTCGTCTGTTTCAGCAAAATACTGACGGCGCTCGGAGTGACCGAGTACAACATATTCAACACCCATTTCAGCGAGCATATCAGCTGAAATTTCGCCTGTGAAAGCACCGCTCTTTTCAAAGTGGCAGTTCTCGGCGCCGATCTTTATGTTTGTGCCTGCTGTTACAGCGAGAGCTGTTTCAAGGTTTGTAAAGGGAACGCAGGCTACGACCTCAACGTCCTTTACATCAGCTACCATAGGCTTTAATTCTTCTAAAAGAGCCTTAGCCTCGGGTCTTGTCTTATTCATCTTCCAGTTACCTGCGATAACTGCTTTTCTTACTGTCTTTTTCATGATACAGTGTTCCTTTTCGTTTTTTTATTATAAATTGCTTATTACACAACAATAAGGGCGGAGAATATCCGCCCTCAGAAATGTCATCAACTTTATAAATGAAGTTTCATCGGAATATCCCTAACCCCATACCCCTTCCCCTCGGGAAGGGGGCTGAGAGTGGGGGGCTACTCCGCCCCTCGAACCCTATCGGGGGCCTTTCGCCCCCTGCGACCCCATTTAAATCAGATTGCTTTATGACAATCTGAGGGCAGAATAATCTGCCCTCGTTATTTTTACTTGTCCTGAATGCAAGCGATACCGGGAAGTACCTTACCTTCGAGGTATTCAAGAGAAGCACCGCCGCCTGTTGAGATGTGGCTCATCTTGTCTGCATAACCGAGGTTGATAGCAGCTGTAGCCGAGTCGCCGCCGCCGATGATCGTTGTAGCGTCTGCCTCTGCAAGAGCTTCGCAGACAGCAACTGTACCCTTCTTTAATACGGGGTTTTCAAATACGCCCATAGGACCGTTCCATACAACTGTCTTAGCTGACTTAGCCGCATCAGCGAACAGAGCCATTGTCTTAGGACCGATGTCAAGACCCATCATATCAGCAGGGATCTTGTCAGCGTCAACAACGCTTACTTCGATCTCAGCGTCGATAGGATCGGGGAATTCCTTTGCAATTGTTGTATCAATGGGGAGAAGGAGCTTCTTGCCGAGCTTTTCAGCCTTTTCAATCATTTCCTTGCAGTAGTCGATCTTCTCGTTGTCAACGAGTGATGTACCTACTTCATAGCCCTTAGCCTTTAAGAATGTGTAAGCCATACCGCCGCCGATGATAAGTGTGTCGCACTTTTCGAGGAGGTTTGATATAACATTCAGCTTGTCTGCAACCTTAGCACCGCCGAGGATAGCAACGAAAGGTCTTACGGGGTTTTCAACAGCGTTGCCTAAGAACTCGATTTCCTTGTTCATAAGGTAGCCTACTGCTGTTTCCTTAACAAACTTTGTAACGCCTGCTGTAGAAGCGTGTGCTCTGTGTGCAGAACCGAAAGCGTCCATTACGAATACATCGTCGTCAACGAGATCTGCAAGCTCCTTAGCGAATGCTTCACCGTTCTTTGTTTCTTCAGCTCCACGGAAACGTGTGTTTTCAAGAACAACTATCTCGCCGTCCTTCATTTCTGCAACTGCCTTCTTAGCGTTCTCGCCTACTACTGTATCGTCTTTAGCGAAAACTACCTTTGTATTAACAAGCTCTGCAAGTCTTTCTGCAGCAGCCTTAAGAGAGAACTTCTCCTCGGGACCGTTCTTCGGCTTGCCGAGATGTGAACAAAGAACTATCTTTGCGCCGTTCTCAACTAACTTATTGATTGTGGGAAGTGCGGCCTGGATTCTGTTGTCGTTTGTGATCTTGCCGTCCTTCATAGGTACGTTGAAGTCTACACGAACAAGGACTTTTCTGCCCTTTACCTGTAAATCTTCTACATTCTTCTTGTTTAATTTGCTCATGGTAATGATCCTTTCGCTTTTACTTTATTTGTATGAGGCTCTCCTCAAGAAATACAAATTTCACGCATATTTTTATACTTCTGCGCTCATATTTTATTTTACCAAAAAAGCGGATAAAATGCAAGTACTTTTTATAAAGAAATCGAATAAAACAGCACAGCGTAAATCCGCAAATTTTTTAGTCTGTCAGCACATTTGAATATATCACTCTTTTTCGGGGGGTTACATTGCACTTTGCGAAAAGATCGCTTACCGTCACAAAAGTATATCCCTGCCTTTAAGCTCCGGTATTATCGTATCGAGCGCCTGTACCGTGCGGAAATTGCCCTCCATATCGTGCAGAAGTATTATCATACCGTTTTGCGCCTGAGCGATTATACGCTTACTGCGTTCTTCTGCGGATATTTCGTCAAGCCAGTCCTCCGCACCGTTTCCGCAGATAAATGTCAGCGGTATATCGTCATACATACTGTCGCAAAGCGCAATATACGGCGGACGGAAAAAATTTCGGGGCGATACCGCCTGTTATCTGCTTTATCTTGCTGTTCGTGTATTCAATTTCAGCCTTTATTTCTTCGCTTGTCTGCTGAGGCATCGCACTGTGCGTCCTGCTGTGGTTGCATATCTCACAGCCGTACTCAAAGCATTCACGGGCTACCTTTGCGCTTTCCTCGTTTATATTATTGCCTACAAGGAAAAAGCTGCCCGTAACGTTATGCTTTTTCAGCATTTCAAGCACCTGCGGTGTTGTGACCGTGTTCGGTCCGTCGTCAAATGTAAGCGCTATGTACTTATTCTCCATCTTCTGCTCCTTTTTTTCTTGCAGGATACAACACATCTACAAAGCGGAACAGCGACAGCGAAAATACGATATTCGTCACGCTGTTGCAGAAATAATATCCCATAAAATTAGTTCTTTCGACCGAGCCGTAAAAAACGAAAACGCTCGAAAAGTATATAAGCCCCGTAATAAGATATATCGCAGGACATATCATAGCGGCTTTTCTGCTCATTGTACCTCGCACAAGCTGTATCATAACTATCGAGTCCAGAAGAAGAAATATATCCATAACAAGATACAGCGTTACATTATATTCTCCGCCGGAAACAAAGCCGTTTTCCGATATGAACGACAAGTCATACACAAGGCTCGGCGCTATGCCTATAATGCACATATAGGGGATAAGGGTGAACATTTTTCTGCTTTCCCTGTAATAAAAGACCGCTACAGAAACAGAAAACCACAGATACATTATAAGAGTAGACGGTATAGATGCCGCATACGCTCCGCAGTTTATACAGCCTGCCGATATAATGTGCGGCATATAGTCGATTATCTCGAATACGCCCTGCACCCCGACAAGCAGTGACAGCACAAACAATAGCAATGCGTGTGCCAGCAGAAATGTTTCGCTTTTTTCGGCTTGCGTTTTATTGCTCAGCATGAATTACCTCCGTTTCTGCGGACTCAATATCAACAAGACATTTTTTCCGCCATTTGCCGCCCTTATATCTGATAAGACACATTACAGCTGTCAGCACCCAGGTAAGACATGTCGTTGTCCATACCGCCCACATTCCCACTCCGGGTATATTAACAAGCATTGCCGCAAAGCCTATTCTGCCGACTACCTCGGCAAGTCCGTTCAGGAATGCAAATCCTACATCGCCCGCACCGTTTAAAAGTCCTCTTGTCGTGTGGATGAAGCCCAGCGGAACATAGAAGCAGGCAGACAGCAAAAGCGCCTTTGCGCCTATATCTATAACCTGTTCTTCGGCAACGAAGAAGCCGACTATATATCTGCTTGTAAAAGCGAATACACCGAGCATCAGCAAACCGAAAGCGGTCGATATAAGCATTGAACGGTGATAGCCTTTTACCACCCTGTCGGGCTTTGCCGCTCCGACATTCTGACCTGCAAAGGTCGAAAGTGCTGTGCCGAGCGAATTGAAGGGCTGTTGTATAAGCTGTTCTACACGCATTGTCGCAGTGTATGCGGCAACTACTATATCTCCGAATGAGTTTGCGGTCTTCTGAAGTGAAATCATCGACACGGAAACAAGCGCATTCTGCAAAGCTATGGGAGTACCCGTTTTCATACAACGTACAAACTGCTCCCTGCGAAGCCTGATATGCTCTCTTTTCAGCCGGAAATATTCGTTTTTCTTTACCGCAAACAAAATACTTCCGACAGCGGAAACTCCCTGTGCGATAACTGTAGCGAGCGCCGCACCGACTACCCCCATACCGAATACCATTACAAAAAGCAGGTCAAGTCCGACATTCAGTATACTTGCGACAATAAGAAAATACAGCGGAGTTTTTGAGATCCGCAAACACGCTCAAAGCGCTCCAGGCAGAAGGCTACCAAGTGGTAGGCGCTACGGAGAAAAGCCGCAAGCTGCTCTACGACGCGGATTTCCGCAAGCCTACGGCACTCGTCATGGGTGCCGAGGATACCGGCATTTCGAAAGAGGTGCTGAAACTCTGCGACGAACAGTTGGCCATTCCGATGATCGGCAAGATCGAATCGCTCAATGTCTCGGCTGCAGCGGCGGTACTGTTGTTCGAAATCGTACGCCAGCGAATCGGCTAATCCTGCCCTCCAACCTTCCGATGCCATGCCCCTGCTGCGCGACTTATTCGGCCTGTTTCGCTCCGAGCCGGATCATCCGACAGCCCGAAAGCCCAAACCGAAGCCCGAGACCAGAAAACCCGTCCGCAGGCAAAAGACGATCGTCCATCCGATAGTCGGAGAGGTGACCCTCTCGCAAAGCCGACGGGCACGGCGCATTTCGCTCTGCGTACGGCCGTACGGCCCCGTCCGGCTCTCCTACCCTTACGGCGTCTCGACCGCCCGGGCCTTGGAATTTCTGGAAAGCCGCATCGGATGGATTCAGACGGCCCGGGATCGAATAGCGAGCGGCTCGCCCAACAACCTCCACGCCCCACCCTTTCGCCCGAAGAAGACTCCGCCGACGGGAACAGTTGCGGCGCGAAGCGGTGGCTGTACTACCGTCCCGCGTAGCGGAACTCGCAGTGCGAACCGGTCTGCAATACCGTTCGGTAACGATCCGGGCCACCCGCTCCAAATGGGGCTCCTGCAACGGGCGCAACGACCTGTCGCTGAGCCTGTACCTGATGACGCTGCCCGAACATCTGCGGGATTTCGTCATCCTCCACGAACTCTGCCACACCGTCCACCACGACCATTCGCCCCGCTTCCATGCGCTGCTCGACCGGCTGGTCGGGGGTAAAGAAAAACTCCTCAACAAGGAGCTGAGGAGTTACAGGGCCTATTGATAAATTCCCATTCACATCTATAGGCGAATCGAGAAATTACTCTTAACGATTCAGACCTCACTATCGATCATTCCTTCAGAATGCCGAATCGCCGGTTTTTATAGTCAATCACGATCGTCTTATCCAAAAAATAACGATTTCCGGTCAAGCCCCAATAACCCGAACGATCCAGATTTTTGTCATTCAACATGTCACTGCCATAACAGGTAATGAATTATCTAACTCTTCTTTTCCGAGCATTATCTTTACGTCAGGAATATAACCATAACATCCACTGGTTTACCCCAGGATAAACGGTCAAAGAATCGACACAGCGGTCGGGGTTGCTTATCCGGGCAATTTTCGAGAGCGACGACAACAATGGGAATATACTGGAACCCGTGTCGAACATCACTCTATAGGTTATATCCCCGATTTGTAATGGAAGGATACCAAATTACTCTCTTTTACATACTCGATATCGACAAACTCCACTCGCTGCTCCCAATCGGAAGGGAGGGATTCGATACCGCACAATCTTTGATTCTTGTAATCGATAATTAATATTTTCCCTTCAAAAAGATCGGCTGCAATCGTTCCTATGTGTTTAATCGTAGAAGTACAAAGCGAATCTTTGGTCATTTCTGTTCCGAAATCTTCAAAAAAAACAACACGTCGATTCGGAAACTCCACACCGTCCAATTGGATCGAAAGGTCGGCGAAGCAGGATAAGAAGCACCTTGAAGGAAAACAGTTTGCGTGGTATCGATCTTTCCCGGATATCCGAAGCCATTGCCAAATAGGGAGCAAATGCCTTTCCATAGATCATAGTCGAGCAAGCCCCGAGATCAAACTGGGCTTCAAAAGCATAGGGCAGTTCTTCTATCTTCAAAGGGACAATCATCGCTGTTTTCTCAATCAATCTTCCACCCAAGTTACCTGAACTCCATGAAAAATGAATCCAGGGCAAAGTATCGTCGGTCATAAATCGATCACTTTGGGCTTCCGCAGATTTCGGGATCATCGCTAATAAGATAACGACTAACGGAACCAATAAGAATCTCATATTTACAACATTAATAATTGATAATGACTTAAACGACGACTCAATCGCCGGAAATCAGTTTACCCGAAAAAATATTCTCTCTTAAAATAATTTCTTTCTCGACCGGGTGACGACGAAATCCTTCAGGTAGAAAGGCTCGAAGTACGCGATATCCTCCGTGCGGCCCGCATCGAGCGCCTCCTGTGCCAGCCGCGCAAGCCCTCGGGCAGAAGGCGCCACCTGGATCAGCGTCGCATCGGGCAGCAATCCGGCACATTTGGCCGCACCGTTTCCGAAAATCACGAAAGGACGTCCGTCTCCGCGCCATGCCGCGAAACTCTCCGCCGTAACGACCTCGGCGGATACGTCCGAAAGAGGAGTTCCCGCAGCATCGAATACCCGGGTATAAACCTCCATGCGGCGGGCGTCCACCATCGGGCAGAGGCACGCCTCCTCCCAGCGATCGACCGAGAGAATCCCCGCTTCGTAATCCTCTTTCGCAACTTCGGTCAGGGCATCCAGGGAACCGATCGCCACCAGCGGGATCCGCAACCCGTAGCACAGTCCCTTAGCGAACGAAACGCCGATACGCAGCCCCGTATAGGAGCCGGGGCCCTTGCCCACGGCCACGGCATCCAGTTCATCGGGCGCAATGCCCGTTTCGCGCAAAAGCTCGTCGACGACACGCCGACCTTGCGGGCATGGTCGCGCCCCTCGTCGCTCTCGCGCAGCGAAAGCAGCTCCCCGTCTTTCGCAATACCGACCGAACAGATGTCCGTGCCGGTTTCGATACATAGAATAAGTGACATATCTTTTTTCTTTCGTTTTTCAATCCAAACACCTCCGGCAGACCTTCGCACCGACATTGTCGCCCCCTCCCTGAAGCGAACGGGAAGCGGAATGATCGCCGAAGTCCGCCCCTCGGGATGCGAACCGTTTCTCCGATCCGAAAAGCCGCCGCAGGGAAACCGCTCCCTGCAAAGCGTTTCGAATAGCCGTACGATCCGATTCCACCCGACAGCAGGCAGCGGCAGGACGATCGGCCCCGGGATGCTCTCCGAGGTTACGCCCGATATTTCTTCATCGCCTTGTCCATCTCGCGCTTGGCGTCGTTCTCCTTGAGGTACTCGCGCTTATCGTAGGCCTTGCGCCCCCGGGCCAGACCTACGACGACCTTGGCCAGCCCCCGCTCGTTGAGAAAGAGCCGCAAGCCCACCACGGTCAATCCCCTGTCCTGCAATGCCCGCTGAATCTTGTTCAACTCCTTGCGGTTGAGCAGCAGTTTTGCGGTCGCGGCGGGGAACATGATTGTTGCAGGTCCCCCAACCGTACTCGGCGATATTCACGCCCCGAATCCAGAGTTCGCCCTTGTCGAAATAACAGTAGCTGTCCGTGATCGACGCCTTGCCCAGCCGTACGGACTTGATCTCCGTACCCACAAGCACGATGCCCGCGATCCACTCCTCGATAATTTCGTAATCGAAGGTCGCGCGTTTGTTCCGTATGTTAATATTCTTATAATCGGCCATATCCAATTTCTCTGTTTTTCCGCCGGAACCTCTGTTCGGGAACCGACGATCCGGCACCATATTTGATTAATCAACCGCAGAGGGTGTCCGGGAAAGATAACTAATTCTTTTATCTTTGTAGAAGATAGGATGCGGTTCGGCAATCTTTGCGTGCAAACGCGCATGACTGCTCTCGCCTTTGACTATCTTTGAT
>OKWC01000216.1_pt1 | contig 12177 bp, 13 predicted proteins | sample 1606971 | NCBI WGS metagenome assembly OKWC01 (sample SAMN04414076, study PRJEB24778) | human gut metagenome | material: faecal | host: Homo sapiens
TCCAGGTCTACAGCGATAACGGTAGCTCCGCGAAGAGCTGAACGTACAATAGCTCCCATACCGATCATTCCGCAACCAATGACCATCACTATATCAATATCTGTAACTTGTGCCCTGGAAACCGCATGAAAGCCTACGCTCATCGGTTCGATCAGTGCACAGTCACGAGGAGGAATTCGATGGGCCGGGATTATTTTACTCCAAGGCAATGCGATATATTCACACATGGCTCCGTTGCGCTGAACCCCTAAAGTTTCATTATGTTCACAGGCATTTACTCTGCCGTTACGACAGGAAGCACATTTACCGCAATTGGTATAGGGATTAACTGTAACGCTCATGCCGGGTTTTAAAGAATCCGGCACATCCTTGCCCACAGCTTCTATGACAGCTCCTACTTCATGTCCAGGAATAACGGGCAACTTTACCATTGGGTTACGGCCTAAGAATGTATTCAAGTCCGAGCCGCAAAAACCGACGTATTTAATTTTCACAAGAACTTCTCCCGGTTCCAAGACCGGTTTCTCGATGTCTACTACCTTCATTTCGGAAGGAGCGGTAATTTGAATTGCTTTCATTTTTTATTTATTTTTAATCAGTTTAATCAATCACTTTGTATCCTTTCCAGCCATAATAGGCGCAAAACAGGAAACAAATCATAGGAATAGTATAGGCTATATGATAGATATGTTCGTTCAGATGCATCATATAAGCTGTGAGTTGGGGTAAGCAAGCATTTCCAACGATGGCCATAACTAGAAATGCCGAGCCACTTTTGGTGTTGTTGCCTAAATCAGTCAAAGCGAGCGAGAACTGAGTGGGATACATGATAGACATGAAAAAAGAGATGCCCAGCATGGCATAAAGACCTGTCCAACCGCCAAAACAAACCACAACAATACATAGCAAGACATTAATCAGCGCATATACCAATAGCATGTCTTGTGGACGGAATTTTACCATGAGTAGTGTGCCTGTCCATCTTCCTGCCAAAAAAGCCAGCATATAAAGACCGAAAAAGGTGGTGGCTGTATTTTCAGGTAGTTCTGCATAGGTACAACAGTAGACTAGAAATAAACTGTTAATGGCTGTCTGACCACCATTGTAGAAGAATTGTGCAATAACTCCCCAACGAAGATGAGAACGTTTTAAGACTCCGAAATCAATTAATTTTTCTCCTTTATATTCTACTCCTTCCATCGTATTTCCTTCTTTGATTTTAGGTAATTTGGAGAAGATAAAGATGATGGCAATAACAATGAGTAGCATAGCTAGCAGCAGATAAGGAAGTTTCATGGCGTCTGTTTCTGTTTGAATGTAACCTTCCCAGCCACCGGGAAAAGAAGTGGGCAGGGTGTCGCGGGTATAGTGGTTGCCACTCAGAATCAGTTTGCTGAGAAACATGGCAGCTATAAAAGCTCCCAGCCCATTGAATGATTGTGCCAGATTCAATCGACGGGGCGCACTTTTCGGATCTCCCAAAGCGGTTACATAAGGATTGGCTGCCGTTTCTAAAAAACACATTCCGGTGGCAATGATAAAGAATATGCATAGATATGCCCAATATTCTTTCAGCATGGCAGCGGGGAAGAACAGTAACCCACCACATGCCGCCAGTAATAACCCGAAAATAATTCCCGATTTGTAGCTGTATTTTTTCATGAACATAGCGATGGGAATGGGACAGATGAAATAGGCAAGCCAGTAGGCTGTTTCTGTGAATGATGCTTCGAAAGCGTTTAACTCACAGGTTTTCATCAGCTGTCTTATCATAGTAGGTAGCAGATTGCTGCTGATAGCCCATAGGAAAAACAGGCAGAATATGAGCATCAATGGTACATAATAGTTCTTATTTTTCATGGTATGGATTTATAAGTGTCAGTTGATTATTCTGACATGTTTTTTATGTAAGGAAGAGATATGAGATTTTTGAAACCATAAAATCTTTCGGCGTTTTTTACCTAAAAAAAGTGCTTTCTCTTCTTGTGTCATTTCAGTCGTTTTAGGATGAAATCGTAAGACATCTTGTAAGTAATGGCCGTAATGGTCCGAGGGTAATCCGATCCCCACATCAGTTTGTCCATACCTACCAGATCTGCTGCTTCTTTAATGGCTTTAACCGCTCCGTGAAACGGATAGAATTCACTGTTGAACAACCAGGTGATCCCCCCGGATTCTATCATGACATTTTTATGGCGGGCCAACTTTATTTGTTCTTGCCAATGAGGTGTGGTGACCATGCCGAAATGTCCGATAGCGATTCGAAGCTGCGGATATTCCTGAATGATTTCTTTCATTTCCTGTACTTGTGTATCCCCATCGGCTAAATCAATGGAAAGGATAATGTCTTTTTCTTGCATGTAATGGAACATTTCCATCATTTCGTCACTGTTCAGCATGACTCTTCCTTCTTTTAGAAAAAGGCGGTGTGCCGGGATTTTTATTGCTTTGAAACCGGAACTTATTAATTCCTTGGCCTGTTGCAGATAACCGGGTTTACGAAATTCGCACATACCGCATACAAAGAAACGGTCTGGGTATTTATGGGACACTTTTGCGAGGTATTCATTTTGGATGCCATCAATAAATTCCTGAGTGACTACGGCAGCCGATACTTGTGCATAGTCCATGTTCGAGAGAAAAACCTCGGCACTATTCCGCCCGTCAATCATAAAGGGCGGAACCATCTGACGTTCTTCCCCCATAAATAACGAACGTCCGTTGGTTAAAGTACGGATAGGCAATCCGTTGACTTCCGTATCTTGCCGTAGCCAAAGATGGGAGTGTGCATCTATTATGTTAAAATCCATCATTATTTTCCTTTGTATTATGAATTAGCCCAACTGACACGCATTTGTTCTCCGATAATTTCTTGCACTTCCTTTACAAGGTTCCAATCAATGGGTTCTTCGGCATATGTTATATTTTTCAATACATTATCCGGATTGGCCGAACTGAACAAAGTGGTGGCGATACGTGGATTGCTGACAGAATATTGAATAGCCAGTTTCTCTATAGGATAATTTTTGGACAGGCAGTGTTGAACAGCTTTCCGACAGGCTTCTACCAGTGATTGGGGGGCCGGATGCCATGCAGGAACCCCACGTTGGGAGAGTAAGCCCATTGAAAGGGGGGAGGCATTGATAATGCCGATATTCTTTGATTCAAAATAATCCAGATAATCAGTCAGTTTCTCGTCATTCAGACAATAATGGCAGAAGTTAAGTACGCTTTCTACTGTTCCCGGTTCCGAGTGATCAATGATCCATTTTAAGTTTTCTAATTGCAAGTCTGTGATACCTACATGTCCCACAATACCTTTCTTTTTAAGTTCTACCAGTGCAGGTAATGTTTCGTTGACTACCTGATTCATGTCTGAAACTCTACATCGTGTACATTAATCAGATCGATATATTCAATGTGGAGTCTGTCCAAGCTTTCATACACACTTTCCGTTGCACGTTTTTCCGGAATAATCCCATGTGTTGACTCCATCTTTTCCATAGCGTCCCACTTTGGTAGAGAGATAATATTTGTCACGTGGTATTTCTTTCAATGCTTTGCCTAATACGGTTTCGGCCTTGTAGTGCCCGTAGTAGGGAGATACATCAATAAAATTCATTCCATTCTCTACTGCTGTGTAAACAGCTTTGATACCCTCTGCTTCGCGGATATCATGAAAAACTCCTCCTAATGAAGATGCGCCGAAACTAAGATTGGAAACCCGCATACCGGTTTTCCCGATTTCATTGTAATTCATAGCTCTATTTATTTTTAGATTTATTTCCGGCATCAAAAATAGAGGAATAACCTTTAGGTATATGGTGGAAGAGGTTGAAAAAAGTACGTAAACCTTTGCGTAAAAATAATAAGACGGTTACTTTTTATATAGTTCCCTATATTGCTGTGGAGTAACGTCTGTGATTTTTTGAATAGGCGGTTGAAATAAGAATGGTCTTCATAAGCAAGGAGATAGGCTATGTTTTTTACGGGAATATCCTCTGTAATCAGAATTAATTGGGCTTTCTCTATTTTTTTCTGATTAATATATTGTAGCGGTGTGGTACCGACTTCTTTTTTGAAAAGACGGATAAAATGATCTTTTGAGAGGCATGAGATTGCTGCCAATGAGTCTATATCTACTGTTTTATAGATTATTTTTTCGGATGTGGGACAAAAACTTTTTGGATACGGTTATCGTTGACTTCCACTTTAGGTTTGGCGTCTTTTTAAAAAGCGGGCAATAAAGTTGATATACTATACCTCTGGATTCGACTTTGTCACAGAAGGTACGCTGTTTATTTTTAATGATGTTTCTGATTAATGTGGGGTTGTTGTCATAGCTTGTCGGGTCGGATTGAGGAAGCTGCATGGTAGGATTTATTTCACATAACCTTTTAATAAGTGGTAATTCCAGGTTGCCCGCAGGTATTTCTATCGGGAAATTCCAATCTTCCAGAATGCCGGATTCCGATTGATGGTCTTCATATATATGGAGATAATAATGAGTGAAATGAGAATTGCACTGATAACTATGGGTAGTGAATGATGGCACCAGATATAGATGATGTGGTTTTAGTTCCTGCATTCCATCGGGAAATATTATTTGGGCAGTTCCTTCCATTATATAATAGAGTCGGGTAAAAGGGCTGCTTACGTTTTTCCAGTTCCAGTCTGCATTGTGAATGGCTAGTCCTACATTTAATATAAGTAAATGTAATTGGTCGATTGATTGTGTCATATTCCTTAAGGTATTAGAATGAAAGATTCAGTTTTGTACAAAGTAAGCAAAAGTATATATATAATCCAATGGGAAATCGATATTTTCATATCAAATCACCTGTTTTGGTATTTGTTTTTGAATTATTTCAGGTAAAAGTCGATATTATCCTACATAATGGCGCATTTGGATAATATAAATTGGTTTCAACTCTGTATATTTGCACTATTGATAATTGAAAAACATATAAAAGCAATTATACTATGAAAGCAAAACATTTTCTTTTGGCTTCGGCTTTGTTGCTTTGGACGGGTAGTTTTGGAGGTCTCAGACTTACCAGGTACCTGTTTCAGAGAAAAATGAAAAAATGCAGGAGGGAGAGTTCGAACCTACTTGGGAATCATTGCAGAACTATAAAGTTCCTGAATGGTTTAGAAATGCCAAATTTGGTATTTGGGCACATTGGGGACCGCAATGTGTGGAAGGGTCCGGCGACTGGATGGCGCGTTCTCTCTATTTGGAAGGTTCGCGCGAGTATAAGCACCATGTGGAACATTATGGCCATCCCTCTGAAGTGGGCTTCAAGGATATATTGCCTTTGTTTAAAGCGAGAAATGGGATCCGGACAAATTGGTTTCCTTTTATAAGAAGATTGGTGCCCAGTATTTCTTCGCTTTAGGTAATCACCATGATAATTATGATTTATGGGATAGCCAATATCAGGAATGGAATTCCGTGAATATAGGCCCTAAGAAGGATATATTGGCGGGCTGGGCTGAAGCAGCTAAGAAAAACGGTCTTCCATTTGGTATCAGTTTCCATGCGGACCATGCGTGGAGCTGGTATGAACCGGCTCAACGATACGACCGTCATGGCGAGAAGGCAGGTGTACCCTACGATGGATGTTTGACTAAAGAAGATGGTAAGGGTAAGTGGTGGGAAGGCTACGATCCTCAAAAACTTTATGCACAGAATCACCCGTTAAGCGCTGGAAGTTGGGCTGACGGTATGATTCACCGTCAATGGGCATGGGGAAATGGTGTTTGTATTCCTACTCAAGAATATGTGACAAACTTTTATGATCGTACAGTCGATGCAATAAACCGTTATAATCCCGATTTGATTTATTTTGATGTGACTGGTGTACCGTTTTATCCTATCAGTGATGCGGGTTTGAAGATTGCCGCACATTTTTTATAATCACAACATGGTTGTTCGTAAGGGGGATTTCAGTGCTGTTATGTTTGGTAAAATTCTTACCGATGAGCAACGTAAAGCTTTGGTATGGGATGTGGAAAGGGGATCTCCCAATAGTATTTATGAAGAGCCATGGCAGACTTGTTCTTGTTTAGGCGGTTGGCATTATGATACCAGATTGGCGGAGAACGGCTGGTATAAAAGTGCTTCCGATGTAGTGAAACTATTAGTGGATGTGGTCAGTAAGAACGGTAATTTGTTGCTTAGTGTTCCTCTTCGGGCTGACGGAACTTTCGATGAAAAGGAAGAAGCCATTTTAAATGAATTTGGTAACTGGATGAGTATGAATAAAGAGGCTATTTATGATACACGCCCGTGGAAAGTCTTCGGAGAAGGTCCGATAGCCAATGCTGATATCAAGATTAATGCCCAAGGTTTCAATGAAGGTGCTTACACTAAAGCCACTGCATCTGAAATCCGTTTTACTCAAACCAAGAAATATCTCTATGCTACAGTCCTTGCATGGCCGGAAGAAAAGCAAGTTGTCATTCAATCGCTGGCAACGGGAAGTGAGTTGTATCCTGATAAAATTACTAAAATTGAATTGTTAGGTTATGGAAAGGTATCTTTTACTCGTACAGCGCAAGGAGTTGTTATTGATATGCCTGATGTACAGTTGAATAAGATTGCTCCCGTATTTAAGATAAAGAAGTGAATATAGCATAAAGTAGGTTTATTTTATCGGCTTTTTTTAGGTCGGTAAGCCTTTGTTATGTCTTGAAAATTAACCCAATAATCAATAGAATAATGAAAAACAGATTAGAATGTATGCAGCCAATAAGATTCTTGGTGGTCTTGTTGATGTGTTGCCTGAGCTATACTACTTGGGCACAGACACAGAGTAATGTCAATGGTTTGGTTACTGATTTTTCCGGTGAGCCGTTAATTGGGGTCAGTATCTTGGTTAAAGGTACTTCCAATGGAACTGTTACTGATTTGGATGGCAAATTTTCTCTGTCTGCTGAAATGGGAAACATGCTCCAGATAAGTTATGTAGGTTATATTTCGCAAGAAATAAAGGTTGAAAGTAACAAGTTACTTCGTATTATAATGGAAGAAGATACAAAAAAAAGTTGGAAGAAGTAGTTGTAGTTGGATATGGAACACAGAAAAAGGTGAATTTAACAGGAGCCGTATCTGCTGTTTCAGCTGAAGACTTGGCTAGTAAGCCTGTTATGAGTACTGCTCAAGCACTGGCAGGTTTGGCTCCAGGTTTAAGTGTATTGCAAACTTCAGGTCGTCCCGGACAAGGAGCAACTGTTAAAATTCGTGGAACTGGTACATTTTCAAAAGCTGGAACAGATCCATTGGTTTTGATTGATGGTTTATCAGGTAACATTGATGATGTAGATCCTAATGATATTCAGAGCATTTCTTTTTTTGAAAGATGCAGCTTCTGCTTCTATTTATGGTAATCGTGCTGCTAATGGGGTGATCTTGATTGAAACAAAGAAGGGTGCACAAGGTAAAACGACTATTACATATAGTAATTCTTTTGGTTGGCAACGGCCTACGGAATTGCCTGATTTTTTACCATCATGGGAATATGCGGAATATTATAATATGGCTATGCGGAATATGGGTAAGCAGGAAGCTTATTTACCTGAACAGATTCAAAAGTATAGAGATGGATCTGATCCGGATAATTATCCGAATGTAAATCACTTAAAATGGCTGTTGGAATCTGGTTCTGGTTTTCAACACCAACATAATCTCAGCATACAAGGAGGAAATGCTACGACAAGTTATAATTTATCAGTAGGTTATAGAAATCAGGAAGGTATGACGGCAAAAACGTCTAATGAAAGAATGACTGCACTGTTTACTATGAAAAGTGAAATCGCCAAAGGGCTGATGCTTAATTTGAATATTAATGCTTATAATAATAAATATAATGCTCCTAATGGCGAACCACAAAGTATTGATGGAATGATAGGATATGCTGTTCGTCAGGGACCTATTTATGCCGGGCAAAAGTCGGATGGAAGTTTTGGATATCAGGATAATTATAGTCGGAAGCGTGGTTGGCGAGTGAATCTTTTGTGCAGAATGTGAGTAGAAATATAAGTGCTTCCGGACAATTGACATGGAATACTCCTGTAGACGGACTTTCTTTTATAGGTAAAGCTGGGGTGAATTACTGGACTAAATATGATAAAGCGTACCGGGCTGATACTTATTTTGATGATAGTAAGACAGTGGGGCCCGCTACTTTAAATGTATGGACTGCAAATAATACGTATACTACCTTTGAAGCATTAGCTACTTATGAAAAACAAATTAAAAATCATACCTTTAAGTTATTGGCGGGTACTTCTGTGGAGCAATCTAATAATAAAGGTTTGGAAGGTTATAGAAATACGTTTCCTAATAATTATTTGTATGAATTAGGTTCTGGAGATAAATCAACAGCTACTAATGATAGTTCATTGGAGGAATATGCGTTGCTTTCTTTTTTCGGGCGTATAAATTATGCATGGAAAGATCGTTATTTATTAGAGGCTAATTTGCGCTATGATGGATCGTCACGTTTTGCGGACGGTCATCGTTGGGGACTTTTCCCGTCAGTTTCTGCAGGGTGGAGAATTTCTGAGGAGGATTTTTGGAAGAATGCGGCAGTTTCAGCTGTAGTTGATAATTTGAAATTGCGTGCTTCCTATGGTGTACTTGGTAATCAAAATATAGGTGTTTATCCTTACCAACAGATTTATGAACTTGGACATGATTATCCTTTTGGAAATCCGGCAACTCTTCAGTCTGGGGCTTACATGAAAACCTATAATAATCCGGAAATTACTTGGGAAAAGACGGCTATAACGGATATTGGTTTAGATTTTAGTTTATTGAATGGACGTTTAGTGGAACATTGGATTATTTTTATAAATATACTTCGGACATTTTAGCACCAGTTGAGGTGTCTAGTATTATGGGACGTGAAGTCGGACAATCTAATGTTGGAGCTGTTTCGAACGAAGGAATTGAAATAAATCTGACTTATAACGGACAAATAGGACGTGATTTCCGGTTTAGTATTTCTCCTAATTTTACATGGGTAAAAAATGCAGTTGAGAAATTGGCGAACGGAGCTACCGAAGAAATTAATAATAACAGAATTGTAGGGCAACCGATAGGTATTATATATGGATATGAAACTGATGGACTGTTTGTAGACCAAGCGGAAATAGATGCGGCTCCTGAGCAATTGGTAAGTAAGTCAGGATTGAAACCTGGTTATGTGAAATACAAAGATATTAGTGGTCCTGACGGGGTTCCCGATGGTAAGGTGGATGCGCAATATGATCGTACCGTATTGGGAAGTACTACCCCGAAGTTTTATTATGGTTTGAATCTTTCCGCTTCTTATAAAGGTTTTGATTTTTCAGCTTTATTACAAGGTTTAGGAGGTCATAAGCGTTTGATAGGATCTTATATGGCTTATGCATTCTACAACGGTGGACAGATACAGAGATGGCAGGCTGAATCTTGTTGGAAGGAAGAAAATCCTGATAAATGGGCTGAATATCCTCGATTGGAAACTTTGAATATGAATGACACTAATCTTCAAACTTCTGATTATTGGGTCCGTAATGCTAGTTTCTTACGAGTCAAGAATATACAAATAGGATATACATTCCCAAAAGCATGGACTAAAAAAATAGGTTTGGAAAATGTGCGTGTTTATGTAAGCGGACAAAATCTGTTCTCTTTCAATAGTTTCTATAAAGGTTGGGATCCTGAAAATGAGATAGGAACAGGGGATTCTCCCTCTTATTATCCGGTCAATAGTATTTATTCATTCGGATTTAATTTCAAGTTCTAAGTAAATCATTCAATCAAGAATCATTATGAAAAATATATATAATACATTAGGAATGACAAAGGCTTGTTTATGTGCTTTGGCTGTATCACTAGTAACAACTGGTTGCTCGGATTTATTAGATAAGGAGCCACCTTCAGCAATTTCTGATGGTAGTTTTTGGACTGGTGAAGGGGATGCCATGTTGGCTTTGACAGGATGTTATCGTTTCCAGACTGGTTGGTCGCATGATGATTTTGCTACGCCACAAGGGTTGCTCTATTTGGATTTTGCAGGTGGAAACGGAACGGAAAAGGAAAATTTTTCTACTTTAATGGCTAGTTCCAATACGGTGGCTACTAACAGTAATTTACGTTGGTATTGGGGAAATGCATATACGCAAATAGCTAAGTACAACACTTTTCTAGAGAATATTACGGACTGTCCGATGGAAGAATCTAAAAAAGAACAGTGGTCTGCCGAAGTGAAGTGTTTACGAGCTTATTTCTTTTTAAATTTGGCATTTTATTATAAGGATGTTCCTATGCCTTTGAAAACTCTGTCGGTGGACGAAGCGAATTCTATCTCTCAAACACCTCAGACTGAAGTCTATTCGCAAGTGGAGAAGGACTTGAAGACTGCTATAGACTTGTTGCCTGTCCAATATTCTTCAGAGGAATATGGCCGGTTTACCAGGGGGGCGGCTAAGGTACTTTTAAGTCGTCTTTATCTGGCACAAGAGAGATGGGGAGATGCTGCTACTATTTTACGTAGTGTGATTGAGTCGGGAATATATGAATTGGATCGTCGTAATGGAGAGGACAGCTATGAGAAACTTTTTCAAATAAGAGGTGAATATAGCCCTGAGATAATATTTTGTATTATGGGGATAAAGGATTTGTATACTAATTCACGTTATCAATATTTATATCCTGAAGCTGCTTATGGAGGGTGGCATCAGTTCTCACCATATAACGAATTGGTGAAAGAATATTTCTGTGCAGACGGCAAGGACATTAAGACTTCTGAGGTTTATGATGAGAATGATCCTTATGTTAATCGGGATTTGCGCTTGTATGCTTCTATTTTTTTACCTCCTTTGGGAAGTTATGAGGGAACTAAGTATAATGATATAATTTATGATTGCTTTAAGGGAGCTAATACTGCAGATAGCTATAATAAATTTGCCTTATTTAATGGATATTGTCCGAAGAAAGGTTGTGATCCGTCTATAACTAATAATTTAGGTTCTACTCCCACTTATACTCCTATTATGCGTTATGCTGAGGTTCTATTAAGCTATCTGGAAGCGGTAAATGAATCGCAGCCGAATGCAGTAGACCAGAATTTATTGGATTTGACTATCAATGATATACGTGATCGTGTGAAATTGGTTGGAATAAAAAAGACAGACGTAGCGACACAGGAACTTGTTCGTGAAGCAGTTCGTAAAGAAAGACGTGTGGAACTGGCATTCGAGGGGCTTCGATATTATGACGTGTTACGTTGGGGCATTGCCGAGAAAGAACTTAATCATACATTTACCGGAGTAAAATTGTCGGATGATCCTCAAGCTCGTAATTATAGAGGGAGTGGGGCTACTGCTTCTCCGGTGGATGAAAATATGTATTATCAATTTGAGAAACGTACATGGGCACCCCATAACCGATATTTTCCTATTCCTCAAAATGATTTGAATGTAAATAAGAATCTGAAACAGAATGAGGGATATAATTAAGCAGGATTAAGTTTAAGATAAGATGAAAGAAAATGGATATGAAATGAAAAGATATGGCTATCCGGTAAAGAGATATTGTCAGACAATGGATTTGAAGGATGATCCGGAGCTGATAGAGAAGTATCGGGAGTGCCACAGTAAGGAGAAGTCGTGGCGGGAGATCAGAGAGGGGATCCGTTCAGTTGGTATTTTAGAAATGGAAATATATATATGCGGTAATCGGTTATTCATGATTGTCGAAATCTCCTATTGATTTCGATTGGGAATCTGCTATGGCTAAACTTGCGACTTTACCCCGACAGCAGGAATGGGAAGATTTTGTATCGGTATTCCAACAATGCAGGAAAGGGGAAACTTGCTAAAGAAAAATGGAGTATGATTGGAACGTATGTTTTATCTATAATGAATAAATTAAAAAAGAGAGGAAAGAGAGGGTGCTGATAAAGTATTCTCTTTTTCCTTAAAATATAATAGAAGGTACATTGAACAATTTAATGATTATGAAATATTTTACTATCATTGCACTGTTGTGCTTATCCTGCATTTCATGTACGATGCAAAACAATTTTATTACAATCTCCTAACGGTAAGATAGCCATTGAATATCATGCTGAAAAAGGTTTTCTGTTATTTATCATAGTGGGCGGGATAAAGTTAAAAATGATG
>OKWC01000217.1_pt1 | contig 12115 bp, 16 predicted proteins | sample 1606971 | NCBI WGS metagenome assembly OKWC01 (sample SAMN04414076, study PRJEB24778) | human gut metagenome | material: faecal | host: Homo sapiens
CCTGCCGATACGTTGGCGGATGTTCAGTCGGGCAATACGGTGGCGGGGGTAGCCGCTTCCATGAAAAGGATTGTTGAACTGATTGGTGATAATAGCAGCCCGCATGATTGTAGTCCTAACTTCTACTACTTTCACTTTCTGTCACAAGTGCGTATGTACTATCCGGGCATCAGGCAGAAAATTGAGAAAATCTACCGACAAGACTATGACCTATGGGAGAAAGTCATACAGAAGGCAAAAGAAAGCGGGGAAATCAGGAGCAACACGGACGTGAAGAAAACGGCTATCATGTTCCGGCAAATGTTTTTAGGACTGTCATACGAACAAGCATTTCTAAACGGTTTGAACGTGGACGAACTGGCAGAAAATTTTCGCCATATCTATTCGCTGCTTAAAGCCTGATACTCTTTTGTTTTTTTAACCTCGATTATTTTTGAACAGATGTTCAAATAATGATATTTTTATCTTATCTTTGGAGCGAAGCAAAATTCAGCGACATGGATAAGGTTCAGAAACAAAGAGGAAGCATCGTGCTACACAAAGAAACAAGGGACGGTGCGGATTACATACGGATAGAATATGCGAACAGTCAGGCTGTCGCCCTGCTGCTCGCCCAAGACACGGGCATGGAAATGGCTGGTAACGGCTCTGCATACATAGCGTCAGCCGCTTTCAGCCTGCCGGATTTTTACGACCGCTATTCGCCCCACGCCTATATTGATTACAGCCGGGTTTACGTGCGGCATCCCAAGCCCAAAAGGGAATACACACTGCCGAAAGGCTATCTCGAACTGCTGGAACAAAAGCGTTACAGCCCCTCGACCGTCAAAACATACCGTGCTTATTTCAGCGATTTCATGAAATATCACAAGGGACGGAACATCGACCGCCTAGAAAGTGCCGGACATCAACAAGTACATACTCTATCTTGTGAACGAGAAGAAGATTTCGGTGTCGCAACAGAATATGCGCATCAATGCTATCAAGTTCTATTACGAGCAGGTGAAAGGCGGCAAACGGCAATACTATGGCGGTATCACCCGTGCCAAAGAGTACAAGAGCCTGCCCGAAGTGTTGAGCAAGAATGAAATTAAGCGCATCCTTGCACAAATTTCCAACATCAAGCATCACTGCATGATTTCGTTGGTTTACTCTGCCGGACTTAGAAGAAGCGAATTGCTTAACCTGACCCCGCAGGACATCAACAGTGAAACAATGTCGGTTCGTATCATGGGCAAGGGGAAGAAATGCCGTTATTCGCTCCTTTCGCCCAAGTTGCTGGAAGAACTACGGCACTACTTTCGGGAATATCGTCCACAAAAATGGTTGTTTGAGGGCGAAACACCCGGAGAGCAATATTCGGCAAGTGCATTGGTGAAAGTGCTGAAAGAAGCCGCACATCGTGCAGGCATCAAACACCGTGTACACGTACACATGCTGCGCCACTCCTTTGCCACACACTTGCTGGAACAGGGAACAGACCTGCACACGATACAGGAATTGCTGGGACACAACGACATCAAGACCACAACCATTTATCTTCATGTGTCAAGTGCCCATAAAGCAAAAATCCCTAATCCTCTTGATACACTGGATAATTCGTGAGGTGCAGTTATAGAAGTGTAGGAACGACACCATAAGGTGCGGTTATAAATAACATTAACATTAATATATTACAATATGATAGAAATAGAACAGTGGGGAAAGATGATAATCTGGTTATGGAGCAGGTATATTAAGAAAAAACCTATTCCATATATTGATCTCGAATTCCATTATCCCATGTGGATGTTTTATCTTGTTGGTGGAATATTAGGAGGATTGATACTTGGAATCGCACTGTTCTATTTTACTGTAATAAACTAATAGCTTTATAAATTGAATGTTAACAAGGTCGAGCCAACAGCTTAACGCTGTTCCTCACCAAACCATTAATAATAGATAATTATAACGTTCAAAAAACATATATAAAGGCGCAATTATGGATGATGTAACAAAAAAAACGATTGAAGAACTCGTTCTAAATTTTATTTCAGAAATGAATGAATGGGAAAAAATTTTGCAACAACTTAAAAAAAGAAAATACTCAATTATCATGGAATGAAAAACAGGATATGATGAAACAAAAGGTAGCTTCTATATTCATCAAATATTGTACAAATAAAGAACGAAAAATGAGTCGTCCGAATGCTTTATCATGGGGAAGTGAAGGAAGTTACATTTATGATTCTAAAGAGGAAAAAATAGTTGACATACAAGAAAGTAGAAAGAATAGATTTATTGTAATAACACAAAATGACAACAAATATCTACAGTATGTAATTGTCAAAAAGGATAATAAATACTTGATAGATAGTAAAAAAAGAAGATTTTTGAACGAAGATAAATGGTACGTGGATTATTTGTAAGTCTAATAAACTCTATTATTAACAAGAAAAAGATAAACCCCTGAACCGGAGTTCCTTTTCAACCCATTAATCAATATGAGTAACCTTATCACAGTAAATAGATTTGGAAAAGTTCTGATATGGGTATGGAACAGATGTATAAAGAAAACTGCCATTCCTTATGAAGAACTTGATTTCCATTACCCTGATTGGGCTTTCATTATTACAGGTTGTATCTTTTTCGGGGTTGTGGTAGGTGTTACCCTGCTTTATTTTGCTTTTATAAAACAATAAACGATTTACAATGAAAGCCCGACTAAAATACCCGATATTCAGCTTTGCCCCCAAAGGCAACATGATATACGTGTTTCGCAAGGAAGAACTGTACACAACGACCAATACCGAGTTGTTGAAGAAGCGGAAGAACTACATTGTAGTGGATGCAACCGGGACGAAATATGTTGAAAAGGGGGCGCACAAAGTGAAGTGGCAAGGGATATTCGGATATTGTATCAGGATGCAGGGACGTGTGATTTCCATTGAATACGAGTACGGGGACACCCCGAACCGTTCCCGTTACGGAAACTGACAAGAACTGGCAACTTACTGCTGTTCGGCGAGGAGTATGCCGTGACGATGGGGCTGAACATCCGACGCTCGCGCGGGCTGCTGTTCCTCTCCACGACGCTGCTTGCTGGTACGGTGACCGCCTTTTGCGGTCCGATAGGCTTCATCGGACTGGCCATGCCCCACGTCACGAGAATGCTGTTCCGCAACAGCGACCATCGGGTACTCGTACCGGGAACCGTTCTTTCGGGTGCGGCGGTGCTGCTTCTTTGCGACCTCGTTTCTAAAATGTTCACCCTGCCGATCAACGCCATCACCGCATTGCTGGGAATCCCCATCGTGGTGTGGGTGGTCTTGCGCAATAAATCCGTCACCGCATGATAAAGTTACACGATTTTTCCATAGGCTACGGCGAGCGCACCTTGCTCTGCGAGGTGGAAACCACCATAGAAAAGGGCAGGCTGACTGCCCTTATCGGGCGCAACGGCACGGGCAAATCGACACTGCTTCGAGCCATCGCCGGACTGAACCGCCGTTATACCGGCCGAATCCTGCTCGACGGGCATAACGCCGCCGATATGCGAGCAGCAGAAATGGCCAGAACGCTGGCATTCGTCACGACCGAGCGCACACGCATCGCCAATCTCAAATGCAAGGATGTCGTGGCTATCGGCCGCGCACCCTATACCAACTGGATTGGAAAGATGCAGGAGGTCGACAAGGAGATCGTCATGCGGTCGCTCGCCTCGGTGGGCATGGGAGGCTTATGCGGAGCGCACGATGGACAAGATGTCGGACGGCGAGTGCCAGCGCATCATGATCGCACGGGCGTTGGCGCAGGATACGCCGATTATCCTGCTCGACGAACCCACCTCGTTTCTCGATATGCCCAACCGCTACGAATTGTGTACACTGCTGGCACGGCTGGCGCATGAAGAAAACAAGTGCATCCTTTTTTCCACGCACGAGCTGGATATCGCCCTCTCGCTTGCCGATGCGATAGCCCTTATCGACCCACCCCAGTTGTCGTATATGCCGACCGAAGAGATGCGCCGGAGCGGCTGCATCGAGCGGCTGTTCCGAAATAATTGTGTGACGTTCGATGCCACGACAGGATTCATAAAAGTGGGACAATGACTAAGGAATATATCATAGAGAATTTCACAGCAAATATCAGCGTGGACGAATATATTTCACGCTTCCGGGACGAAAAACGTTTTGTCGAATTTTGCAAACAATGCCCCAACTACGGTAATAGTTGGGGATGCCCGCCGTTCGATTTCGATACCGGAGAAATTTCTGCGCCAATATGAATATGCCCACCTGATGGCCACGAAAATAATTCCGGTCGAGAAAAATATTCCGATAGACAGAACGCAGGAATTGATTAAACCGGAACGGCTCAGGATAGAAAGGGAATTGCTGGAAATGGAGCACAGATACGGAGGTCGGGCATTCGCCTATGTAGGAAAATGCCTATACTGTCCCGATTCCGAATGCGCCCGCAAATGCAACCGTCCTTGCCTGCATCCGGACAAAGTACGTCCCTCGCTTGAAGCATTCGGGTTCGATATGACACGAACACTCTCGGAACTTTTCGGGATAGAGCTGCTTTGGGGAAAGGATGGTATTCTACCGGAATATCTTGTGATTGTAAGCGGATTATTTCATAATTCGGCAGAAAATATTATCAGTCATACGAAGCGTAATCAGGATTCAGGAAACCTATAATCTTATTACCCTCATTGATAACAAAAGTCCCTGCAATCCGAATTATAGATTGAGGGACTCGATGAAAGTGAATGTAAAAACTAAAAGAACAACTCTACTTTCGTATGCCTGTTGACTTCGACCGGTACATGGTCGGCTATGCCGCCTCTGCTTACCTTGACGATGCGTTCGATCGGTATGCCACGCTTTTTCAATTCTGCAACGATATAATCCGCTCTCGATGTACTTAATGAACCATTAAGCACAGGAGTTCCAGTCGAACTGTCGGCCGCACCGGTTACTCTCAAGGATAATCCGTATTTCTTGGCCACGCGAGCCAGTTCATCAAGGTTAAGCATTTGGGAAGCATCCGTCAGGTGCGCCGTATTGAGGTTAAAAAAGAAATAGACAGGCGACCCGATGCAATTCCCGGCTTGTATGAGTTCCGTCCTTTCAGAGACGATTATGCCCGGTTTCTCGGCATCATCTCCGTTGTTGCCATATCCAATACTTGCAGAATCAAGCGGCGAGATTCCATCCCAATGCCGGTTTTTCAATCTTGCCCGTAGTGAGTTCAATCCGCTGTAATTATTTCTGGGATAACCTTGACGGCGGTCGGTCTCATCGTCATTAACCAGATGACCGTACTTGTCAAGCAATCCTTCTATTTCCAGAATTTTCTTCAATTCTGCGACCGTCCGTCGGTTGCGGTCGTACCAGTCTTTATAACGCTTGTTTTCTCCGGATAAGATATTGGCATGATCCACGAGCCACTCATTCTGACGAATGTAAGATGTCGCATCAACCGCGCGTTTCCAACCGACCTTTCCGAGATGAAACGTGAAACCGGCGGTCAGCGATACCATGTGGTCGCCGAGGCGGTTCGGGCGTCCGTAACCATCGAAGTCCTGAAAGGTGGTCGTGCCGGAGAGTTCCAACATGGCACTTACTCGTTTGGAAATCCGATATTCTCCCTGTACGCCATACGAAACAGTAAAGGGATTATTCCCGTTAGAGGCATTGTGCAACAGGCCGACACCGGCAAAGGGAGCAAGATTCCAGCGTACCTGTTCTTGCCGGGCATATCTGCAGCCAAGGACATTCCACAGCAGATCCGCATGGATATGGTGGTAGTCCTGATTGGACAATGTTCCATCTTTGAACTGCACACCGCTGTAATTGATACGTGCGCCGACGGACGGAGTGAACCATTTTCCGACTGCGAAACTGTACGAGGGTTTCAAGCGTCCGAAGAGGTCTTCGCAGCCGAGAGGTGTGCCGAGAAAGGCGGACGTACCCCCGGTAATGCTGACAAACCAGTTGCCAGTCAGGGATGCCGGAAGTACCACTCCGTCAAGATAGACGGGCTGTATCGGTTGCAGTTCCTCCGAGACATTATAGTACGGTGTATGTTGTACAGTATCCACCTGTACGGGTTGTATACTTGCCTGTGCCTGCAACGTGCAAAGCACGGCCAATATAATAAAGATTTGTTTCGTCATATTCCAATGATTATAATTCGTTATACTTTTGATTTGTAGTAAGGGCGTATGCCACTTACCGTTTGGGTTTCTTGCCAATGGCCGGACGCATCATGCGGCTCGCCATCCTCATGCAGCGGAGTGCCCATGCACGGTTGTCCTCGTCCTTGTCGCGCCCCCATTTCAGGTCGCTGCCGCCACCTCCGCCGCCACGAGTTTCGGCAAAAGTGGTGGCATTATCGACCATACCGAGAAACAGCATCGTCGCGCAGTGCATCACGTCCGTACCTTGTTCCGCTATGGACTGGACGAGCGAGCCGTCGAACAGTTGCCGTTCCGCCACGTCCATCTGTGCCGATACGTTCCTATACTCGCCGACCACATTTTCCAGCAGGACATCCTTGAGCAACGTGTCCACTTTGGAATGTATATCATGGGAGTATTTGTAGGCTTCCTCCTTGAGTTCCCCGGTACGTTCCTCAATGGCATCCATGTTCTCTTTCAGCTCGGCAAGCTGCCGGTCAGCCGTCTGTAACTTCTCCTGCTTGTCTGCCAGTTGCCTGTTGATGCCTGCCAGCTCTTTCTCCAGACTTTTAACTTGTGCGGCTAATTGTTCCGCATCGCCCTTGTTCGCTTTCAAATCCTGTTCGGCTGCCGATAGCAGAGCCTCTTTTTCGGCTTTCGACTTCTCAAGGTTATCGACCATTGTCGTAAGCCCCTTGACCCTGCGCTCTGCCAGACGGATGTCCGATTGGAGGTCAGCCAAAACTTTTTGATGACGGCTGATATTTTCCTCGATGGTCGTACATTCTTCCGACAACATACGGCGGTATTCTTCGGTCGTCCTGTGCCGTGCTCCTGTTTCGGATATGCTTGTTCCCCTCGACATTCCCCACCTTGTATTGACTTCGGCGAAAAAGTCGGTATGAAGCTGTTTCATCCTTGCGCTGTATTCAAACTTGTCCTTACCGGCAAATATTTCCTTGTACGCAAAGCGACCGTCTTTGATTGGCAGGAGCGTACAGTGGACGTGCGGGTTCAATTCGTCAAGGTGTACGATGAATGCGGCGATGTTCTGTTCACCATATTTGCCACTCACAAATGAATAAACATCCTTCGCCCATCGTTCGATATCGCTTTCCCTTTTGATATGGGTATTGTCCGCATCTTTCTCGAAATCCACTTTCTGCGTGCCGAATGCGAGTTCGTGCATCCGTTCACGGGAGCCGCCGAAAATGAAGTTCACCACCGTGCGGTACTTCGGTTCTGCCAGTCCTTCGTTGGGGTCTTTGATTCCACGCCTCTCCAATATGTCCGCCATCCGTTCGGGAATGCTGCGGCTTGTATCAATGGGGCGCACCTTGCCTCCGGGCGCAATCTCGAAGTTCAGGTGTTTGCGTGTGGGATCGTAATTCCCCTTATCCATAGCATACTTTTCCGCCTTTTCACTGCGATTGCGCAAATGTTCGTTGCTTTGCGCGGTGGTAATACCTTTCGACACCCGAATATCAAGTACCTGTTTTTGATCTGCCATACTCTTTTCGTGTTGTTTGGACAATCCGTCCTGTCCCAGCTTGCTGCTTGCCCGGACAGCCTACCGACGGTCGGAGACCTATCGGGGTATTAGGCTCCCCCTTCCCTTTGTTTCGTGGCAGACGGGCAAGCCCGTGTGCCTCCTATAACCGGCAGGATGACCGTTAAGGGATGGAGGCGGATTGTTCGCGTTATACAATCTGTTTTCGACTCCCGGTTCAATCCACCATCGCCTGTGCCTTCGCCAGAAGCGATAAAAAGGGTTTGCGAAGCGATTTGAGGCGTTCTTGGTCTTCGTCCATGTCGAAGTCCGTCACTGATGCCTCGGTGTCGAGAATCAGCCCGGCGAGGTCTTTGGCGGACTCGATGAAAGCTGCCCATTCTTCGCCGAGGTCAAGCCGGAAGAAATCCACAAGCGGCGAACTGTCATCGAATCTCGACTTGTGCAGGATTTTTTGCAGGGCGGCGTGGGCGATGCAGCACAAGGCTGTTTCACGATGTTCCGTGACCAAAGTGCCGGAATGTGCGGAGGTCGTGTTGGAATGGGTGTCCGAACAGAGTCCGGTGTCACGGTCGGCAATTTCAGTCTTTGCCAGACTTACGAGTTGTCCACATATTACGCCAGTTTCGGCAGCGGTCGTTTTGCCGATTACCCAATCGGACAATACCTCACGGAGCTGTCCGGCAAAATCCGGCTGCTCCTGTGCATTGCGGGGCTGTGCTGCCTGACCGGATTGTACGGTCATGGTAATGACCACGCTTTTGGGAAGCTGGATACGGGTCAGCAAGCCGAATGCCTCCATTGCACTCAAAAAAGAACGGACGGTAGCCCTGTGCCAATGCCACTCCGATGCGAGGTCGGAAACGGTCAGGTGGCACTGGTTGGGTTGCAGCACGTAGTCCTTCTTTCTTAAAAACGGGGAAACGAAACCTGCCAGTGATTTGTCCAACAGGTCACAGTACGCTTCGGTGCGTGTCTTGCGTTCATCCCCTTTCTCCTTGAGATATTCGAATACCTCCCTGTCTGCCAATATGGAAACAGGTATCTTTTGGTTATTTTTCATTTTCATTCGGTTTTAATGATTCATATTGTGCGGATATATCAGTGTTGCCGCTGTCCGCTTCATGCGGCAGATTTGCGTGATGATTGTCGTGATAGGATTCTGACAGCATTCCGAGATGCTTTGCCCATCCGGAAAGTGTGTCCGTATCCTTGCATTCGGACATGACCCGAACGGAGGGATAGAACAGGGCTGCCAGAAGAAGATAGGCAATGGTTATCGCCAAGGTGTACAGATGCGGCACAAAGCCGATGACCAGTGCGCCCGATGCGAGTGTGACAAATGCACGGGGGCGGTCAAGCAACCTGCGTAACCAGTTGTCCGTCCGTCGGAACGAAAACATTGCGGCACAGACACCGGTAGAGAGTAGGATTCCAAACTCACCCATATGTCCACAGGCATATACATAATGGAAAAGAAGCAGGCATATCAGCCATACTTGCACATACAGTTTACGGGCGTTGCCGCTTCGTGCCATTGCCACGTAAAAGGTTGCCATGAACCGCTTGTTGTTCTTGTACAATAATATTGATACCCCGAAAGGTATCGCGCAGAAAATGAGTAGCAGGATATTCAGTAACATAAGTAATAGGGCTTTTCGGGTATAGGAGTGGGACGCACAATGAGTTCCAACTGGACAACGCCGTATGTCGCCAGCCGGATAAGGGTTTCGGCATCCTTGGGCGAAAAGTACATGGCCGCTTTCTTGATGCGCTGCTTGAATGTACTGTCTTGCTTTCGGTAGATGGCCAAAGCCTTGTCCAGTTCGTGTTCGGGAATAGTCCATGTCGTACCCTCGGCGTGTATGCCGTTCGTCTTGAAGGCACGCAGCACCAATGTACGGGAAACGAGGTAGTCGGTGCGGTCGGTTCTTGAGATGATATGCTCCTTGTAGAGATTGTCATCGGCAACCTCTATCCACGTCCGGTAGGCATTGATGCAATAGACCATCTGTCGGTATAAGGTGTTTCTCATATAAAATTCATCAGCACGTCGGACTTGTCTTTCTTGTATTTCAGGAACCCGCTTTTGGAGTGTAGTTCCAAGTCGAGGCATAAGTCCCCGTACATCTGCTCCAAAGAATCATAGATGGTGACAAGGATGCTGTTTACATTGCCCTCCGTATCCGTCTTGGCGTTCATCTTGAACATCTGTCCGAAAGCGGGATTCGAGTATGCACAAGTGCTGTGACCGAATTTTTCCGTCCGCATCGGAATATGGTGGTAGAGCGTGATCAACTCCATGTCGTCCTCGAACATATCCATTACTTCGTCCAGTTCGTAAGGGGTGCGCAACGGAAACGTAAGCAGCACATAGTCGCCGTAGAACTGCGGTTCTTCCATCGTCGTCACATCGAGCAACTGCGGAAGTTGCAGGGGGACGAATGCCATGAAGTCATTATAAAAAAATGTCGTAACATATTCATATCTTTTTCTGTTGTTATATTTTACAGCGTGTGTATGAATGCCTCCATCAGCATTCCGGGCAGCTCGTCCAAGCGGTTGTCTCCGGGGTGCAGCATCCTGCCCAACTCCCTGAAAGCGTCGGGTGTCTGCGAGGCAAGCATATCGAGTTGCTCTCTTTCTTCGGCTGAAAGCAACGCCAGGCAGAAACCGTCCAACGACGAATAAGGCTGGAGAAGCATCCAGATGTAAGCTTGTGCCTGTGCCGGTGTCTTGACTTTTTTATTGCAGATGTCGTCGATACAGGTTCGGACATTCTGAATCAGCCTGCGGTTGGTGCGCATGGCCAAATAAATCATGGCATTGCGATAGGTGATGTCGTTCCGTTCGGCGGCAAGAAATACCTGTGCGCAGCATCGTTCCGTGTCATGCGTGATGTCGGAAAGATTCTCGCCGTCGAAATCAGGCAGACGTGAAAGGAATGCCCGGTACACAGCATCCTCCTTTTCGATAAAGGTCGTCAGGTCTGCCATACAATGAATACCGTAATCAATCGTTTCAGCAAGGGTAGCTCGATAAGTGGCAAGAATATGTTGTCGGTTTCTCTGACTGACGGGCTGGTTATCCAATGAGGCAAAGAACGGCCGGATTGTTTCAGCCACACGATGCAACTCTTTGTCTTCAAGATGCGGCGAGATTTGTTCTTTTACCCACAGTATATCCTTATAAGTGCGTGTTTGAGACAGCACCATCCGTGAAAATTCCATGCGGATGGAATCATGTATCTGTTCACACTCTTCTCTTACAGTGGAATGAAGCCGGCCAAGCGTATCACATTCGAGATACAGGAATACGGAATCCCTCAATGTTTGCCATTGCTTGAGGTGTCCGGTCAATTCTTTAATGGAGAGTCTTTTCTGCCTGCGTATGTCAGACAGGTATTCCCTGTATGTTCCGGCAGGGTCATTCTTGGCTTTCGCCAATCGTTTGCCATTGCCGTTGTCGCATGACGCGCATAGGAATATGGCAATCGAAACGGCAATTATTTTGGCAAAGATTATCGGCTGTTTTAAGTTCGATTTTAATGTTTCATACTATATCATTTCGTACTATTTAGTGCAAAACTATATATTATTTTTGATACTTCGCATCCGAAAAACCGTATTTTGTGCATTTTTTAATATCGTACTTAATAGTATGATTACCAATGAAAACAAGTGAAGATAAAACACGAGGAAATGTACGATTTTCGTTTTTTAATATAGTATGATTCATATACTCGAATAAAACTTGTATATTTGCACTTGTTATCATGAATATTGTATATTGATATGGCAAAAGTCGGTTATATATTCGAGCTAATTCCTACGATGCGTTTGATGCGGATAAGGAATGGATGCGCCAATATGGGTGTGTACAGGTGGTTGAAGAATCGGTCGGACACGAGACGCTTAGGCCGAGATGGAAACAACTGATGTCGAATCTTGAAAGAGGAGACGAATTGGTGATGTCAAAATTCAGCAATGCCGTTCGTGGTTTACGGGAACTATCGGCATTGATTGAGCTATGCCGCATCAAGGTCGTGCGTATTATCTCCATTCACGATAAAATTGACACCGACAACAAATTGTTTCCGGACACGACACCGGCGGAAGTATTGGCCATGTTCGGGGCATTACCGGAGGAAGTGGCTGTTTTGCGGAAGTCGTCGGATAAAATTATACGCCTGCAGCAGAGTATCAGTATTCCGATTACCAAAAAAAGTATGAGTAAAACTGAACGGGACAAAAAAATCGTGGATATGTATAACAATGGGTATTCAATCCGTTGATATTTGGAAAGAAAGCGGTGTCCAAAGTAAAAGCACCGTGTACAGCATTCTCAATAAATACAAGGTTCAGCTTAACCGAACACCGGGACGAGTGCCGGGCATCCGGAAATAGAACTTATAAATCAATATGGATATTGAAAAT
>OKWC01000218.1_pt1 | contig 12104 bp, 10 predicted proteins | sample 1606971 | NCBI WGS metagenome assembly OKWC01 (sample SAMN04414076, study PRJEB24778) | human gut metagenome | material: faecal | host: Homo sapiens
AAGAGATCAGGGGCGGCAGCAGCTCCTGTACCTCGACGAGAACCGTTTCGACGGTCGTGCCGTTCGGGGTGGTTACCTCCAGGTCGATGTAGTAGCCGTTGACGCCTTCCGAAATTTCATTGCCGGAGTCGAACCGGTAGGTGAGCTGCGGTTCGGTCGAGATGATTTTGCCCGTTTCTTCCAGTTTCCATGAGTAAACGGCCCGATCGACGAACTGGTAGGAGGGCGTAATGGTGAACTCCCGGCCGACCTTGACGGGATAGACGGCCGGGTCGGTGTCGAACGTGATGATCGGCACCTGTTCGACATCGGTGGTGATGAGCTCGTCCTTGTTGCAGGCGACCGCCGTCAGAGCGAGCAATATGAAATAGATCCGTATTTTGTTCATGGATGATGATTCTTATTATATGATTAGCGCCAGCAGAAGGCGCCGGGGATGATCCCGACATAGAATTCGTCGAGCAGTTCGCCGTCGGGCGAATAGCGCAGTACGACACCGTTCTGCACGTAATCGATCGCGTCGGCGATATAGACTTCCGAATTGACGGGGTTGATCGTCAGTCCGTAGTAGAGCGTATTGTTGTAGGGAAGGAATGGTTTTACCGGAAACTTGTCGGCCGTTACCGGCAGGCGCCAGACCGCCTTGTTGATGAAGTAGATCGTGTCGCGTGTGCCGTTGAGCTGCACTTCGGAGGGCCAGTCGCCGAATTTGAACTTGAACTGTTTCTCGATCTTGCGGGTTGCGGCGTCGATGCAGTAGAGCGATGGCGCCTCGTGTCCGTAGGGCGAACCTTCGTAGCCACCGTCGGTCACCGTCCAGATCTTGTTGTACTTGTCCATGACCAGCGAGGTGGGCTGGATGCCCACGGTGATCTGGTCGCAGACCTTGTCGGTTTCGGTGTCGATCACCAGGATTCGGTTCTGGTACGACCAGCAGTTGGTGAAGACGTATTTGTCGTATTGCACCATCTGTTCAGTCGAACCGGTTTCGAAATCCATATCCGTTTCGACATAGCCGGTGATCTGGTAGGTCTTGGGATTGACGATGTAGATGCGCGGATCCCAGATTTGGGTGACGTAGGCTTTTTCGTCGCTCAGGAAATGGATGTAGCGGGGCGAAGTGAAGCCCGTGATGCGTCCCACCTCCTTGAAGGTGTTGATGTCGATCGCATAGATCACGCCCGAGTTGTTCACTACGATCCAACCGATACCGTTGCGGATGACCATCGACTGCGCGACGTCGCCCAACTTGATGGCGTTGGCTCTGGCGAAAACTTCATTCTCGACATGTTTTTTCTCCGGATCGTAATAGGAGAGCGAGGCATTGCCGTACATGAAATTCCCTTCGTTGGTGATGAAGAGCCCCTTGCCGGTCACCTCGTCGCCCGAACCTGCGTTGTCGATTTCGAAATCCTCTTTCTCTATCGGACCGTAATCCATGCACGACACGGCCAGCGCCGCGCATGCACAGATTACGATTCCTCTTTTCAACCCATTGAACATAATTCTATTTGTTTATCCATTCGTCCGAGAAACGGTAGGCGAAATCCACGCCTGCCGGACTCGCTTTCTTCTGATAGAAGCTCGAAAACTCCAGGGCATCGCTGCGCGATACGTCGTAAACGTGGATACGGCTGTTCGTATAGCTCGATTTTCCGACCCACAGTTGTTCGGTCGTCGGGTGTACGCCCATGTAGCCGTAGATGATGGATCCTCCCGAACTTTCCGCATCGAGGGCTGCCGTGATGTAGTCCCAGTTGACCCTGCCTGTTTCGTAGTTGTAACGCATCGCTTCATAGGCGCTGAAGTCCTGTTTGCCGATGAAATAGAGGTGCGGCTGCGTGAAACTCGCACACATCTGCACTGTCGGCGAAGCCGTGCCCGTGCGCAGTTCGATCTGTTCGGGCAGGTTCGTTTCCGAAACGACCTCGCCGTTCGCGTCCAACGCTACGATCATAGCCGGTTTGGTGAAGCTCGCCGCACCGGTCATGCCCGAGTTTCCGGTAAATTCGCCCGTAAAGATAGCATAAATTTTCCCATCGTAACCCTTTGCGAGGTCTTTCACCTGGCGGTTTTCATAGGTGACGGTTTTGATTACGGCATCCGTCGCGGGATCGAGGACGATCACCGAATTGCCCCGTCCGGCGAAGACCTTGCCGCGCGAGAAGACCATGCGGGCCTTGGTCGCCCCCGTCTTCGTGAAGACGCCGAATGTACCCGGGATGTCGCTCGTACGGATGATATTGGTCTGAAGGTCCACGATACGGATGCCCGAATGGGATTCGTTGTCGGCCGTGGAATATTGGATGTAGGCTTTTTCGGGACTTACGACCACGATGTGCTGCGGCCAGCAGAGGGTCGATTTTGAACTTTGGGTGGCACCCGTAGAGGTATCGATGTTTGCGTAGAACGGCATGTCGCGTGCCACGAGGCGTTTCATCGTGTGGGCATCGCAGACGACGAAGCGTCCGTCGCCGTTGAATGTAGTTCCCATGCTGCTTGTCTTGCCGTTTTGGGTAATGAAGTAGATCTTGCCGTTGGCCAGGTACATATCCTGAAGGACGTTGCCGATTTCGTTGTCGTTGATCTCCTCGTAAACCTTTTCATGATAGCGCATGTGTTGGTCGAAATAGACGATCGTGCCGTTCTCCGAGGTCATGTTGCCCTCTATGAGGACGAACGTGCCTCGGGATGGGTGAAGTCGAGCACGTAGTACTCCTGCGAGAGGATCGGTTTGTCGTCGGACTGGATCGTTACGGTGTTTCCAAATCCATTCCGTCGGTGTATTCCGCAGGAGGAGCGATCAGGAGCGAACGCCGTGCGATATCGAAATCGGCCGTCCAGCCTGCCGGTGCCGATGTCATTTCGACCGTGGGAATCCATCCTCCGGCCGTCAGTGCATACGCTTCCGAAGCGCCGTATTTCATACAAACGGGTTCGTCCGAATCCTCCAGCCCCTGAATTTCGAGGCTGCCTCCGTCGCGCTTGGTAATCTCGGTCGTCAGGCGGTAGATACGGCCCGCTTCGAAATTGCGTCCGGTTTGGTCTCGGTATAGACGCTGCCGTCGGCGAGGTGTAGGTTACGTGTATTTCCTCTGCGCTGCAATCCGCCGGATAGACGACCGCTGCGGCGAATACGCTCGCGGTGCTGCTCGTCGCGGGCAGTTCGACACCCTCCTTGCCGAACGAAAGCGTTACGGCGTTGTTCGCATCGGTCGCATCGCTGAATCCGGTGCCGTCGAAGGTGCGCGTACCGGTCAGTACGGTCGAGGCGTCGGTCGCTGCCAGCGTGACGGAAACGAGCTTCTCCTTCACGTCCTGCGACCAGGGGTTGAACCAGACGTAAGCGGTGGCGTGCGAGAGGGTGAATCGTCCTTCGGAGTCGGTCGTGGCATAGCCGAAATCGCCGTTCGGTCCGAGTTGCAGTTTGCCCGGCTCCGCCTGGCGTTGTTCGGTCGGAACGACGGCTTCGGCGTCGGTGCCGGTCATGTTGTAATAAATCCGGTAGGGTGCATCCCCCGGGAGGTTCGTGAATCCGAAGTCGGCGACATTGCCGTCCGTTCCCGCTTCGGCGCTCTGTACGCCGCCTGCCCAGATTCGGTCGCCGGTGCTCCATTGAAATTGAATTTCGGTCCCGTCGCCAGGCACGAATTGAGTGCGGCTCGCGGTGCCGGAAATACCCGTGAGGGCTACCTCCCGTCCGGGTTGGGGACCGACTTCGGGAAGTTCCTCGATGTCCGAGGTGCAGGCCGCCAGGCCGAGTCCTGCGAGGATGTATAGTAATTTTTTCATGGCGATTCGATTAAATGCGGATGAAAATGCCTGCAATCCGGGGGAGGATTGCCGACATTTTCACCGCGCGATCATTCTATTTTAGTGTTAGCCTTCCACATCGTATTTGAAGGCGAATCCATAAGTTGAGGAGGTCAATTTAACCCACGAAGAGTCGGCGTAGGCTCCCGTACCGCCGACCAGATCGGCCGATTTCGGAAGGTGGATGATCCGGTTCTCAGCAGGGACGTCTTTGCCTGCAACGGGACTCCAACCGCCGCCGAAGGGACCGGTACCGTAGTCGTCCTTCAGGGTCGGCGGGGGTAGTTGCCCGACAGATGATGTCACCCAGCAAGGGGCAGCCTTTCGAGTAGCCGACGAAACAGTATGCTTCGAGTGTTTTCATATTCTTGCCTAACGAAATCTTAGCCAGTTTTGGACAATCTCCGAAGGCATTCTGCCCGAGTGTTTCCGTGGCATCCGGGAGGATGATCTCGGTCAGCTCTCCGCAATTTTGGAATGCGGAATTCTCGATCGTTTTTACACCCTGACCGAAGTTGATCGTTGTCAGCGAGCAGCCGTTGAATGCGCTTGCTCCGATCTTCGTGACGGAATTGGGCAGGGTTACGTCGGTCAGTTTGGTGTTCTGGAACATGTAGTTGCCGATTTCGGTCACACCCTCCTCGACAGTCACGCTGACGAGCGATGCGCAGGAGTCGAAAGCGTTCGATCCATAGCTGATGCCTTTCAGTAGCGTTACCGAGGTCATGCCCGTTTTTTGGAAAGCGGCCGAAGCGGTTTTCGTTACGTTCTGCGGGAATACGATGCCTGCGAGGTTCGCATTCGATTTGAACGAGTTAGGGAAGGTTTCCGATTCGTAAACGACTTCCGAGAAATCCACCGTAGCCGGAGTTGCGAGTGCTTTCACGGCATCCGCTACGGCCTTCATCTGTTCTGCCGTCATCACCGTATTGTCACCGGCCGTCTTGACGTACAGCGTAGTGAAGGTTTGCGGAATTTCTGATTTCCAGGGATCTTCGCCGGAAGCGCGGTAGTAAAGGCCTTCGCTCAGGTAGTCGGGACCGAGCGCCTCCATCGTATAGCCGCTGGCGGCTGTGGTCCAGGAGGAGTAGGCTTCGACCGATGCTACGTGGAACGTTTTGCTGCCTTGTACCGAAGTACCCGCGCCGGAGAAACTGTCGGCCTGTACCGCAGGGGCCGTCGTCGGTTCCGCATAGACGTCTGCGAGCAGTGCGGCGTTTTCGAAGGCCTTGCTGCCGATCGAAGTCAGCGTGTTGCCCGAGATGGTCAATTTGGTCAGCTTCGACCAGTCGGAGAAAGAACCCGCACCGATCGTCACGATCGTTTTCGGAATGGTCAGGTTTTCGATCGCGTCGTTCGTTGCGAAGGCATTGTCGCTGATAGCGGTGAGGCCTGCACCGAATTGGAGCGTAGCGATATTGAGGTTGTTGCTGAAGGCTCCGTCACCCAGCGTGGTAACGTTGTCGGGCAGGGCGAGTGCCGTCAGGCCGCAGTCGGCGAAAGCACGATCGCCGAGGGTTGTCACGCCAGAACCCAATGTCAGGGTCGCCAGCTTGGAACAGCCTTCGAAAGCGCTCGCGCCGATTGTCTGAACCGAAGCGGGAATGGTGACGGTCGTAATAGCCGTACAGCCGGCGAACATTTCGGCCGGGATGGTCGTTTGCCGAACCGAGGGTAATGGCCGTGAGTTCGGTACAGTCGCGGAAGCTTTTTCGCCGAGTTGTCGTGGCAGAATTTGCGAGGTAAGACCGGTACCGGCGAATGCCTCGGTTCCGATGTTTTCGATCGCAGATAGGCTTGTTTCGACGAGTGCGCTACACCCTTTGAACGCTTTGTCGCCGACGGTTTTAACGCTCGACGGCAGGGTGAGGGATGCCAGCGCTGTACATCCTTCGAACATGCTTTCGCCGATGATTTCGACACCGGTCGGAACGGTCGCCTTGGTCAGGGCCGTACAGCCTTTGAAGGCTCCGGCTGCGATCGATGCCGTATTCTCGAAGAATTTGATCGTGCCCAGTTTGGCGTTGCCGGCTAATCCTGTCGGGAATTCCGTGTCTTCGAATTTCGCCATGTTCAGATCAAGTGTCACGGGAGCGGACTGTGCCGAGATTTTGGTGATGACGGTATTGAACTGGCTGGCGGTAAGGGCTGCATCGTCGCCTACGGTGCGCACATACAGTGCGGTGAATGTCGCGGGCAGGGTCGGAACCCAGTCGGTCTCGCGCGAAGCACGATAGTAGATGCCGTCCGTCAGTTGCTGGTCGTTGATGTCCTGCAGCGCATATCCCTGCGAGGTCACGTCCGTCCAGGCCGTTTCATAGGCATCGTAGGATGCAGCCGGAACATAGAGGATTTTTGCACCTTCCACTTTGCTGCCGGCGCTGCCGAAAGCGGAGTTTCCCAGCGAGGGCGCATTCTCGGCCCGGCAGGTAATGGTTTGCAGATTGCTTGCCGAAATGAAGGCGTTGCGTCCGATCGAGGTCACCTTTTCGCCCAGATCGATCGAGGTGACGTTGGCACAGTTCCAGAAGGCGTAATTGGCGATCGCGGGGATATCGATAATAATGCGGGTGAAGGCGCTGCAACCGCCGAACGAGCGCTCGTCGAGCGATTTCAGCGTTTCGGGGAAGGTTACGTCCTGCAACTTGCCGCAGTTGTAGAAGGCGTCGTTGCCGACAGTCTCCAGCTTGGAGGGCATATTGATTGTCGTGAGGGCCGAACATGCGTTGCACAGGTTGGCCGGAATTGCAGTCAGTGCATCGGGAAACTGTATGCGTTCCAGTGATTTGCAGTTCTTGAATACGGATGATTCTATTGTAGTCACGCTTTCCGGGATCGTGATCTCTTCGAGTCCGGTCGCTTCGAATGCTTCGGCTCCGATGCTCTTCAGTGTCGAGGGCAGGGTTACATCGGTCAGAGCTGTGCAACTGTCGAATAAGAATCGTGGAATTGCTTCCACACCTTCGGGAATTACGACCGATGTCAGCAATTTGCAGCCGTAGAACGCATAGATGTCCAATGTGCGCACCGAGGAAGGAAGCTCGATGGATTCCAGTTTGGCACAGTTGCGGAAGCAGTTCTGCCCGATGGCAGTCAGGCCTTCCGGAAAGGTTACCCGCGTCAGGTTCTTACAGCCGTAGAAAGCCCCGGAATTGTAGGTGCTGGGAGTGAAAGTCTGGATATTACGGGGCAGTGCGATCTCCTGAAGATTGGTCTTGCGGGTGAAGTCCATCGGAAATTCGGTCGTGGCGAAGGTAGCTTCACCCAGATCGATGACCGCACCGTTTGCGAGGTTGCCTGCAATCGAGGTGAGTTCTTCGGCCGAGAGGGTCGATTCGCCCAGGGTAACGACTTTCAGGTAGCCGATCGGCTCGGTCGGCAGCTCTTCCGCAACACCGGCTTCGGTCATGAAGAATGCGCCGGATGCTTTGCAGTCGGACTTGGCGATCTGTGTCGAGAGCGCAGCGTGTGGCCTGGGGTAAGCGTTTTGCCTGATTTGGTTTGCAGATAAACCGAACCGTCGGCGAATTTATAGACGATCGAAACCGTTGCCCGTCGAAAGATCGGCGGGGTAGAGCACCATGGCGGCGAACACGTCGGTATCGTTGCTCTGCGAAGGCAGGGCGACACCCTCTTCGCCGAACGACAGGGTGACGGACGAAGAGCCTTTGCAGTCGCCCAGCTTTCCGTCGGCGAAAGCGGCTTCGCCGGCGATGGTCTGACCGCCCGATACGCTCAAGGTGATCGAGAGCAGATTCGAGGTGACGTCGCTCGAATAGGTGTCGAACCAAACGTAGGAGGTCGCATGCTCGAGCGTAAAGGTTCCGTTTTGCGCCGTCGCATAACCGAAGTCACCGTTTTGGCCCAGGTTCAACTCTCCGGCTGCCTGCTGTGTCTGCTCGGCCGGAATCAGGGCTGTTGCGGCTGCCGGGCCGGTCAGGTTGTAGAATACGTCGTACGTGTCGGCCGTTTCGAGGGATTCGAAAACGAATGTCGCCTGGCTGCCGCCTTCGGCGATGGCTTCGCTTCGGGTATTGCGTGCCCAGATGTAGTCGCCGGCGCTCCAGAGGAACGGAACGGCTCCGTCTTCGGCTCCGCCGAAACCGGTGCGGGTGCCCCGGCCGGAGAATCCGGTCAGTACGACCTGCGTATTTCCGTCAGGAGCAGGGGCGATAGGTTCTACGTCCGCATCTTTCGTGCATCCTGCGAATGCGAGCAGGAATGCGCACAATATGTATAAGTAGTTTTCATCGGTAATCTCCTTTTTATCCGTTAGTTCCACTCTTCCCATTCGCTCGATCCGCGCCTGCGCCGCCGAGGATTTCATCGGTGGCGAGTACCTGAACCTTGGCTATGACCGTTGCGGTAGCGCCTACGGCTACGACGGATACTTCACCCGAGGTTTCGGCATATACGTTCTCCTTGGCAGGGGCTGTGATGGTCAGCACATCGCCTTCGAGCCAGGCGCGCCAGCCGTCGGGTTTGGCGATGGCGAGGTTTTCAACGCCTTTTTGGGTAACGGCGAGGTTCTGCGAAGCGCCGAATTTCAGCGTCAGCGATGTGCGCTCGATGACGAAATTCACCTCCTTGGCTTTGGGCAGAACGATCTGATCGCCGTTGGTGAGCGTGAAGGTTACGTTTCATCGTCCTGTACGACGCTTTTGAAGAAAGAGTCGCCGTCTTCTCCCTTATCGCCGTTCGCACCGTCCTTACCGACCGCTTTGATCGGCTGTCCGTCTTCGCCTTTGATGGTTTCGCCGTCGATCTCCCAATAGCCGTCCTTGTTGATGGTCGGGGTTTTACCGTTTTGGCCCGCAACCGGAATCTTGTTCTGGTTATCGTCGAGCAACCACTGGTCATCGCCGCCCAGCGTCCAGTAGTAGATGCCTTCGAATTGCGCGATGCCGATGGCCGGCGCCGCTGCGCCGTCTTTGCCGTTGTGCAACGTGATGGTCTTGCCGTCGTTGAAAGTGATCGTGCAGCTTCCGTCCGCCGCTTCGGTGTAGTTGGTGATGAATTTGTTTTCGTTCAGGGCGTCGATGATCGTCTTGAGCGAATTGACCTGTTCCTTCATCGAAGCGATCTCCTGTTTTAGGTTTTCGATCTCCTGGCGGATTTCGGTGTCGTCGTACTTGTCGTCCGAACAGCCCCAGGTCATTGCTGCGCAGCAGGCAGCGAGAACTAACAGCGTAAAGAATTTTTTCATAATTTAAGAATTTGATTTATTGGTTGAATTTTGTTTTCCATGTTCCGCAGAATAGGCAGGCTGTATCGGAACCCGTCGGTTCGGAGGAGGGGATTGTGCTGCGCCGAAACGACGAAGGCGTCCGCCGGAGGAAACGAATGTCCGTTCCGGAGAACGCCTGAAGCGCAGCCCGGCGAAGGCCGGGTAGAGTGAGCGCATGTCACGCCCGTTGAAATGTCAGCCGTAAAATAGCCGTAAGTCTTCGATACTCCTGTCGTTTAGTCCTGTTCGGAACTTACACGCGAGGGTACAGAAGAAATACATGGAAAAATAGCGCGCCGAAGACTATCTTGCACGATTTCGACCCGAAACCCGCGGGTGTAAATCCTGATTGTCAAGGCAGGTCTTCTGACTCGTTTCCTCCGCAACGCCTTCCCAGCGATATAGCCAGTGGCAAAGAGTGCGCGAAGTTGCCCGGTCGGGGGCTGAAACTCACAGCAGCAGGTACTGTCGCCGATTTTCACGGCATTCCCTATTAATCGGCTTGGAAAAGTGATTCCAAGTCCGAACCTTGCGGGTGCAAAGGTATTGCTTTTCCGGGATTATTCGCAAACGAAATCGGAAATAAATTTCAATGAATTTTGTAATTCATTGAAAAACATGGTTTTGTTAAACGACTATTTGCGGAAGATGAAATAGACGGCCAGAATCAGGCAGACGAAACCCGCCAGGTGGTTCCACCGCAGGGTGTCCGATTTCATGAAGACGACGGCGAAGACCGTGAAGACCAGCAGGGAGATGACTTCTTGGATCACTTTGAGCTCCCAGATCGAGAAGGGGCCTCCCAGTTGGGAGCTGCCGATGCGGTTGGCCGGGACTTGGAAACAGTATTCGAACAGGGCGATCCCCCAGCTGAGCAGGATGATGGACAGCATCCCGAAGCGCTCTATTTTGGATTTGAAAGCGATATGCCCGTACCAAGCCAATGTCATAAAGGTATTGGAAAGGATCAGCAGGGCGATGGTGGCGAGGGCACGGCTCATAATAGCAGAGTATTGAGATCGGTTATCGAGGCGAAATCGTCGATGACGACATCGGCTTCCGTTTGGGTTGCGAGCGTATGACGGGGTAGAGTCGTTGCCAGGGCCACGATGCGGCCTGCTCCGGCCCGGCGGGCAGCAGTGATGCCGACCCGGGCATCCTCGAATACAAGGCATTCGGCCGAAGGCAGGTGCAGTCCTTCGGCTGCCAGCAGGTATATTTCCGGGTCGGGCTTGCAGCGGGTCACCCGGTCGCCGCTGACGATGCAGAGAGTAGTCGGTGATACCGCAGTTGCTGAGGACGAAATCGACGTTCTCGCGGCAGCCTGAAGAACCGACGGCGCAGCGGATTCCGCGACGGCGCAGCTCTTCGAGCAGTTCCACGAGCCCCCGTACGGGGCGGATTTCCGGAGCATAGACTTCGCGGTAGATGGCTTCTTTCTCCTCGCCGAGCGCTTTCATTCCCTTTTCGCGGATGATTTCTTCGGGCAGGATCAGGCGCATGATGTCGTCGTTACCCATGCCGAAAGCGGTCTGGAGCTTGTGCTGCCAATCTTCGACGCCGTAACGCTCGCAGAATATCTCGAATGCCTTGACGTGTGCCTGGGTATTGTTTACCAGTACGCCGTCCATATCGAACAGGACTCCCCGTATCATTTTGTTGTTTTTTGAGTCGCAAAAGTAATCATATTTCCGGGAGTTGCCGCCGAAACGACCGGGAAATTGCAGCGTAGCACTTCGAGGCGGGGCCGTAGTCTAAAATGGCGATTGTAGTTTTTTTAGTACCCTTTCCGACGATCGCGGCATCGAACTCGAGGTCCGTTTATTGCGGCCTGTGGCCGCATCCGTAATTCCGATCCTCTCCTGAATCCCCTCTTCGGAGAGGATTTGGACGCTGCGTACCTGAAGAGGTACCTAATATATACTCACGCTTAAAATTTGAGGTTAAGACTGAAATTGACCGTGAAGGTCGGGATCGACAGTCCGGGGACGGCGCGGTGATGCGTCAGACGCCAGATGCAATCCACGCGCAGCAAACGGAAGATGTTTTCGATGCCGAAGCCGGTTTCGAGGTAAGGATGTTCGACCGATGACATTCCTACCGGAAAGAGCATAACAGCTTTCGTATTCGGAAGACTGCCGTCGTTGCGGGCCGAGAGAGTGCCGTAAACTCCTTTGAAAACAAAGACTTCGCGCCAGTTGAGTTTTTGAGGAGCGGTACGCGGCCCAACAGGAACCCGTTGAAGTGGTGTTCGTAGAAGAACGAAATCCAGGCGTCCGACGAGAATTCGTAGAAATTCATGCACGAGAAGGCGTAGCGGTCGTAAAAATAGGTGCCGTTTCCTTCGTGCAGCTTCAGCAGCAGGTAGGGAACCTTGCCGAAGATCTTGCCGCCTTCGAGCATGAGCCGCGAGTATCCCACAGGCGGCAGGTTGAGCCGGTACTGCATGCGGCCTTCGAGCCGCAGATAGTCGTAGCTGGTGGGCAGTATGCCTTTTTTCGCACCGATGAAATCGAAAGAGAAAATCGGGTATTTCGAACCCATGTGCCGGACTTCGAACGGCGTGCGGACGATCGTTTCGTCTTTGGACAGCCGCAGTCCGATCCGTACCGAAGCGTCGTTGATGCCGTGGAGCCAACTTCCGTCGGGCAGGATCATCGGGACATAGCGGTTCGAGGAGATGTGGCGCCCCCGCAGCTCGAACGAACTGCTGATACCGTGCAGCCACTCGTGCTCGTAGAGAGCGATCCCCTCTTCGATGGTCGAGAGCCGCGAGGTCCCTCCCCGGGAGAAGATCGAACTCAGGATATTGTTTTCCGAAAGAGCGTTGACACCCGAACTGAGCTGGATCGCATCGTTGCGGTAGGTGACGGTCAGCTTGCGTAGCAACTGTCTGCGGAACATCACCTCTATTTCCGATGCACCCTTGAAGTCCTCGTCCCGGGTGCCGTAGGCCAGGTAGGTCGAGAGCCTTACGCGCCGACTGAACTCTTTGGTCGTACGTACGCCTATCTGGAAGCGGGCGCCCCTCCCAAGTCGGGTTGAAGCCTGATCGCTTTGGAGT
>OKWC01000219.1_pt1 | contig 12060 bp, 9 predicted proteins | sample 1606971 | NCBI WGS metagenome assembly OKWC01 (sample SAMN04414076, study PRJEB24778) | human gut metagenome | material: faecal | host: Homo sapiens
CCCGAATTACCTGTAATACCATATCCTACACGCAGTTTTAAATTATTCAACCAATTTTTTGCCACATTCATAAAAGGTTCGTCAGAGATACGCCATGCAATTGCTCCAGCAGGGAAACTATCCCACTTATGCCCTGCTGAGAACTGAGACACACCATCCCAACGATTTGAGAATGTAAACAAATACTTACCTTTATAAGAATAATTGAAACGAACAGCAAATGACATTTTTCTGTGTTTGAGCAAAATCAGACTCAACATGCTGCGATGCGCCGGATGCTAATCGCCAAAATGACCAACGATCTACCATTGACCACTAGCTGCAGCTAAGCTACTATCATTTTGATTCTTATTCCAAGAAGTAATAACAGAACCACCTATATTATGATCTTTTGCAATAGTAGTATTATAAGAAAGAATATTCTCCCATGTATAATTCCATGCGTTCTTATTAGTAATAGCAGCATGAGGTGAACCTGCATAACTAGGTCTATTAGCATTACATTGATCTCCCCAATATTGTCCTTGACGAGAATCACTGAGCGTACCATTAATACGGCTTGTAAAAGTAAAATCTTTTATTGGACTCAGTTCCAAATAACCACTAACATTCAAATAAGTGGAACGAGTATTATTCACATATTGATCTTCAATAAAATCACCTAATGGAGAATATTGTCCTGTAATATATTCATGATTTATTTTCCCATTTTGATCATAAGCATCTCCCAAAGGAAATGATGAAAGACCTTTTGTAAAGGTATTTTTCACTCCTTGATTTCTATCTTGATAAGTTAGATTAGAAGTAAAGCCCATTTTAGCCCAAGAGAAAATTTCTTGATCAATATTCAATCGCAATGAATATTTATTAAGATTGTCATTACTCAATAAACCCTCTTCTCTATTATAAGAAGTTGAAGCAAATATCTTAGTCTTCTCACTACCCCCTGAAACAGAAAGACTATATTTTTGGGTTGTAGCTGTATTACCTGAGGCTTCATCAATCCAATCAATCCACTTTCCAGCATTATAGGCATCCGTATAATCTTGATTACCAAATAAAGCAGACATATCAGAAGGGTAATCTCCATTCTTATACTTATAAGCTTCTCTTTGATAATTCACCCATTCATCTCCAACCATACCATGCTTATAATTAGGTGAACCACTGAAACCATAATATGCATCAAAGTTTACAGTAGCTTTTCCTTCCTTCCCACGTTTTGTTGTTATAATGACTACGCCATTAGCTCCTGCTGAACCATAAATAGCAGTAGAAGAGGCATCTTTTAATACATCCACACTCTCAATATCAGAAGGGTTCACCTGGCTATAACTCCCAGGAATACCATCAATAATGAATAACGGTTCATTACTACCATAAATAGAACGAGAGCCACGCAACAAAATAGAAACATCTTCACCAACCTGCCCGCTAGACTTCACAATATCCATACCTGCAATTTTTCCTTGTAAAGCCTCCATCACATTACTAGTAGGAGCAACTGTCACATCTTCATTTTTCATGGAAGCCACCGCACCAGTCAAATCACGTTTCTTCACAGTACCATAACCTATTACCACAACTTCATCCAAAGCCTGTGTATCAGGTTCCATTTTTATATTTATCAGACTATTATTCCCAATAGTAATTTCTTTAGTCTTATAACCTATATAGGAAATCTCCAATATATTCTTTCCACTAGGCACTTCAAGTGTATAATTACCATCAAAATCAGTAACGGTTCCTATAGTAGTACCCTTACCAACACAGAAGCTCCAATCATAGACTCTCCTGTTTCATCCAAGATTTGTCCTTTGATTGTTTTTCCTTGCATAACAGATAGAACAGATTCACGATCCATTCCATTATCAACATTTGCATACGAAAAAGCAGCCGGCATACATAATGCAGCTGATAATCCTAACACAACAGGTGTTCGTCTGATTCCGTAACCCAACGGCTTAGGACATTTCTTCATGTCTTTTCTCATTTTTCTATGGTTAACAAATTAATTAATAATCCATATGATTTATCTCTAATGTAGTAAAAATACGATGTTTTAGTTTTCTTTCTTCAGATAAAGTCATTACTTCCATTGCTTCATCAGAAACCAATAATACATTCTTGGCCTCTTCAAATACTTTCAGCAGTTCTGCGTGCTCCTTTAAAAGCTTATCCCAATGAAAAGCTGATTCAGGAGCATCATCCAGAACATACTTGATAAAGTCGTCATCCTTCAAAAAGTCTTCTACCTTGCTATACACCTTTTTTGTATCCACGTTACAATCATTTTCCATTATGACGGATAGTGGTTCAAAGTTGTACTCACCTGGAAACTTAAAATATTATCCTACCAATTCCCTTAATCTTGTAATACCTCTATGCATCAAATTTCGTACCGACTGGTAATTCATATCCATAATGGTACAAATATCTTCATATTTCTTCTCTTCTATATAATATAAGGTAAGTGCCTCACGTTGGCGCGGAGATAATTGAGCCAACAAATGTTTTACTTTTATATTTTCAAAACAACTTTTTTCCTTTTCCAAATATGTATGTTCTACATCATCACCTGCTGCAACGGGATTCAGTTCCTCAACAGCCGTTTCCGACATGAACATCCGTCTGCGAAGTTCATCGCATAACTTATTTTTCAAGGAAATGAGGAGGTATGATTTGAAGTTGTCAATGATACCCAATTCAGCCTTCTTTGTATACAATTTTACAAAGACATCATGAATGCAGTCCTTCAACAATTCTTTGTCAGTAGTTAACTTACATCCATAATTAAATAGAAGATTAATATGCATATCATATAATGTAGAGAATGCACTTACATCTCCAGATTGGAAAGCGGTTACCAAGCAAGCTGTCTTATCATTTAAGTTTTGTTCCATCACAGTATACTAATTATAGGTTGTTTTGATGATGATGCAAAAACTAGGGAGGATACGCTACTTTTTTAGGTAATATTTGATTATTGGACCGAAAAAACAGATAACCTGCTGAAAAACATATATGCTAAATAATACAGATTTTCATTAAAAAGGAGAACCAAAATAAGTCCGGTTCTCCTTCCATGTACTAAATTCTATGAAACCAATAAATACAATCTTTGTTTTCCTCTGCTTTAAGCATATATATATCTTTAATATTCAACCGTTTAGCAATCACCGTTATTGCTCCGGTCTTCGGATCAACAGACTTCAATATGTATTTCCCAGGTGATAAATGAACAGGAATATCTGTTGCAGAATGGGAATAAATGATACTTCCAATACCAGATTTTACCAGTTTCTGATACTTATTTGTACCAGTATCCTCCATATCCATAGCAGCCGCATCAGTTAAAAAGCTTTCATCGGCAACCGGAACAACCGGGCAAGAGCCACTTGCCATGAAGACAGCCCAAGCCATATCCGGATAATTCTGCGCATAGTAAGTAACCGCTTTTTCCGGGAACTTCTTACGATATTCACTCACCGCCCGATAAGCTTCATCAAAAGTAACCTTACCTACTTTCATTTTACGGGCATGCTGACGGGGAGCCAGGTTCTTTCCACCTTCGGGAGCATAAAGACCATCCACTTTATAGTGCCAGTAACGAATATCAATAATGTCAACTAATTTCGCACGCTGCGTATCATTCAGAATGGCATCTTGAACATCCTTTGTCGCACTTAACGCCACGGTCGCTTTCTTACCGGTTTCTTTCTCCCACTCTCCTATCACATCCAGCCAGAATTGTACAAAATGCAACGGACCGGTAAACTCCGCACTGATCAGTTGTACCACATTTGCATCATCGGCAAAATTATCCAAGCATTGGCGAATATACTTTCTATGAAACTCACGACGTACCGGATGACTGATATCATAAAACATATCCGCTACAAAGATACGTTTGTCACCGGCAAAAGGAACAGGTTCAGGCATATCGGTCTGATTGATATTATTGGCCGACCGCCAAGGACAGTCTACCCAATGTGCTCCCGCCTCCAAGATATTATGCTGGAAGTAATTCTCATGGAAAAGCAAAAGACCTTTCTCCGCCCCTTTTTCGGCAAACTGCTTCAACCGGTTCCAATACCATGCATTGGGACGGTTCAAATCATACTTGCTCAATCCTTCCCAAGCAGTACCTTCTCCACTGCGGGCAAACGGTTGTTCGTAGAATGGTCCCCACACATCTCCATCACGACGACGGACGCGCTCATGATCGTCACGACGACGCTCATACCACAAACCGTAATTATGATCTAAAACCAAAATCTGATTCTTCACCATATAATTCACCGTAGAATCAATTCTATCCGTCAGCCCAAGTCCTTCGCGTCCCGGCACGAAACGGGTAACATGTGGCTTGGCTTTAGACAAGAAGCTGGTCCTCAGTTTCCCATTCCACCAAGGAACCTCCTGTCTGCCGCCTACCAGTAACCGGCCATCCACCTGCATACGTCCATTAATAATGGCAAACAGATGATCCTCTTTTTCCTTATATATAGGTGTCTTGAACTTCAAATCTTCTAAAGATTTCAGCTTTCCGGAAGACACACTGGCTGTATAGGGTGCTTCCTCAATCCATTTTTGCATAGTAAGACGGGGAGTATAAGCTTCCTTTGCCATCTCCATTGCCGCTTCTACGGTAGGACTGCTGGTTGCGTTGGTAGCCCTGGGAAGAATACGTGCCTGGTCAGAACAGTCTTTATTCAAACGTGCCGCCAACTGTGCATAAAACAAGCTGCGGGGATGTACGTGATTATTTGATTCCGCCCATTGGCCGTCACCCGAGAATTGCGCCCAACAACCGTATGCACGGTTTACCGCATCTCTTGCCGGTGAATAACACTCTATCCCGCAGCTGTACATTGCCAGAAAAGACTGTTGCCTGTATTCCAACCGGCACCATTTTTATCCTGACCCAAATTCTTAAACACCAAATCATGGCCATCAATGTTTACCACATCAAATAATAACCCGCAAGCCCAGGAATCAATAGAACCGCTGAATCCTAACGACTCTTCCGAATCACACTGTACAAAAGCATTCGGACCTGCCGCACAAAATCCGGCTGAGAAATCATGAATACCCTGTTTAGAATAACAACGCTGAAAAAGTGTCTGCTGCCCCATAGTATAAAATGTACTGCGACGCATTCCACCTATCTCTGAAACAGGTTCTGTGGATACACAATCTTCTACAGTTGTTTTAGAGCCGGTACGCTGTACAATCACAGCACTTCCTGCAAAGTGCTTAAAATTTACCCTGCGCACCCAACAGTTTTCGGCATTTTCTATAGATACCCCCGTCCAGCAATGATCCTCATCTTTAGGATACTTCTTATTATAGTCAGAAGCCAATGTCAGATTCTCCAAACCTGCTTCTGCGATTCTGCCCGGCCAATTATAACGTAACACTTTGACAGTTCCCCATTTATTATCCAAAGCCATTGTCAAAGGAGCATCCAAAGTCAATTGGTTTCCATCCGCCTTACTTACCGACCTATCCCAAACCAAATCCATCTCTCCTTCTTTCCAGCCCAAAGCGGAAATACCCCCGCCAAAAATATCACAACCGACAGAAGCAATCCATTCTTTCGTAGAGGGGCGGACAATCCGGACCCGCTCTCCGGAAACCAGCTGTACATTATTGGTTACCTGAAAAGTACAAGTATTTACAGGAACGTATGATGTCAACACATCCAAGGTATCCGTAACAGCCAAATCATTCCGCCCTTCAATATAAAGCAAAGCTCCTCTGTCCACTCCCTTTTTCAACAATACGGTCTGTTCCCTGTCACTGCCGCGCAGCACGACTCCCGACACAGAAATACGCAAGCTCTCATTCAATTCAAAAGTTCCTTTATCCAGCAAAACAGCCCCACGAAAACCATTTTTATCCAAAGCCAATGAAGATACATAGTCAATGGCACGCTGAATACGAGAGGAATTATCTCCAGGCTTCCATGAAACAAAAACGGCATTCGCCACATCAGGTATAGGGTGTTCCGAGTTACGGTAACCGCAAGAAGAATAATCTAGAATACGGTTTCCGCGTTCATCAGTCACATAAGTCAGTTTTTCTTCCTTCACCTGTAAAGGAAAGGTTTGCGCAGAAATCCGCGCAAACCCCAAACTTAAAAATCCAAATAATAATAACTTATAATTCATTTTACATCAAACTTTTACGTTTTGCCAAAGTATCATGATTGTTCTTTATATCCGTCCAATCCACTTTCTTTGCAGGATCTATGCCATTAATGTATTTTTCAATATTGGTATACCCGTCGCCATTACAATCTTTCACCGCATCACTCGGATCATTAGGATTGAGTCCGTATCTCACCTCCCAGGCATCCGGCATACCGTCACCGTCCGTATCAACACAGGCGTACCTTTATATTCGGGCAAGCCACCTACCTGACGGGGATCTGTAATGATACCTTGTTTATAAGAGTCAACAGGAAGACGTCTTTTTACATAAGGACTAACGAATTCAGGAGCATCTTTCACGTAAATAGCTTTCCCTGTCTTCACCGTCTTCATCACACGGGCATCCACCGCATCCCTTTTAGGGAAAGTAGCCCCGGCATTTTCCAATACATAATTATAGGCAGTTTTGGCATCCATAATAGTCACATGGGGCATTGAGAAAGGCTCGTTTACACGAATTTGATCTGTAAACTTCCCTGCGTCCGGCATATCGTACACCTGCACACCGCCATCCCAATTATTCTTTGTCACACGCGCATTACCTTCCACTACATTTCCGGCTACATACGCTTTACCAAATGTATCCGGTTTCTTCTTGTCACGACTTGATTCGGGTTTCACAATCCGGTGGGCAATCGGCTTATCTTTCGGAGTGATAGGCCCCGGTTTAAAATAATTATTAATAATATTCAAACGGCTGGTTTCATCTCCCCCGTCAACAGAACGGTTCCACCAATTAAAAGTCACATTGTTTACCAGATTAAAATCCTCATTCATGCCAATGGAACAGTTACGGCTGATATTGGATGCGAACAAGTTACGGCAAAACATACTGTTATGCCCACCTATAGTCGCCCCGAAAGCATGATTGTAACAATCCAAAGCTTCCGAAAAAATAGAGTTCTGAATAGTTATGTTGACAGTAGGAAGCTTCAGACCATGCCCTGTGGAATCGCGATTGTATACATGGCGGTAAACAGACATGTTTTCATCCAGTCCCCAACTGGCAGAGCAGTGATCGATAATAACATTACCCACACAGTTACCTCCCAAAGCATCATCCCGGAAGAACACATCCTGCGCCCCCCGACGGAAACGCATATGGCGGATAATAATATCATGCGTATCAAGCAGGAAAGAGGCTCCTGTTACACAAACCCCATCCCCCGGAGCTGTCTGACCTGCAATAGTGATATACGGAGCACGGACGTTTATAGGGGTTTTCAGCCGGATAACGCCCGAAACATTGAATACAACAATACGCGCGCCACCGGTCTCACATGCCTCACGCAATGTTCCGGGCCCACTGTCGGCCAGCGAATTGACCACAATTACTTTTCCTCCACGTCCACCGGGAGTATAGGCCCCTCCCCTTCTGCCCCGGGAAAGGCAGGTATGTTGCTCTTTATTAAATCCTCCGGTTTGGATGCCCATGGTTTATAAGGACGTCCTTGAACAGCCTCAGACATTACTACAGGTAATGCTTTCGCCCATGCCTCATCCGATTTCCGGTCTATTTCCTTTTGTTGTTCTTCTCCTCTGATTTTTACCGAATCAGGAATTACAGGATACTGTGCCGCCACAGGCAACACACATGCAGTCAATGCTGCCACTGCAAATAGTTTCTTTAGTTGATTCATTTGGTCGCTAAATTATTATTTTTTCTATAACTTCGTAACATAACACCCTGCTTTTAACATGATTCAAACACACATTGCGAGTATTTCTATATCAAAGACGGAACAGAAAGCCTGTTGTACTCTCTATCCGCACATAAAAAAAGAGCTTGACACCGTTTCACCGGGCAAGCTCCTTTTCCGCTTTTCAATAAACATTAATTTATATCTTTCCTCCACGTGCCTTGATACGTTCATACCAAGCCTTACGTTCTTTCACCAAATCATATCCCCGCTTAGAGAGGTAATTATTAATCCGGCCTTTGTATTTGCCGAAAGCAGCATGTTTCTTATTTGAATTTTCAGCATCCATGGCAAATTCACGGGCTTCAACAAGCCATGCCATAATCTGCGCTTTCTCTTCTTCTTTCAAGGTAGGAATCATGTCAACCGTAGCTTTATAAGTTACCATTACCACACCATAAGTCATGCCATCTTTCACTGCATCTATCTGCTTGGCATCCAAATAGAGCGAAAGATCGGCCGGGAAAGCGAAATGAGTACGGTAAAGCGCCGCATCCTTTTCAGCTTCGGCAGCTTTAACGGCTTCTTGTTTCGCATCGCCCGTCAGGGTTTCTTTTGCCAGCTTCACTTTGGCATCGCGCGTTTCGTATATGTCATTCAGTTTAAAATAACGGTTGGCTATGATAGTTGTCACTTCACGGGCGGCAACGGTATCTGTCAACTCCAGTTTATCTACAATCTTCTGCGAACGTTTCACAATAGATTCCACGTAAGCCGGATCGCGGCCTTCACGGTCCAAATCCACTGCTCCGGCGGTAATGACTACCGCCATGAGCAACAGAAACATTATACCTGACTTTTGTATCATATCCTGTCTTCTTTCCTCCGTTTATTACATCAACTTTCCTTTAGAAGCCAATGTATCATAATTGTTTCTCAAATCAGACCAGTCAATACAATTTCTAGTGCTGATACCATTAATATATTTCTCAATATTTGTATAGCCGTCACCGGTACAGTCCTTATTAGCATCCGAAGGATCATTAGGATTCAAGCCATTTGCCTTTTCCCATTCATCGGGCATACCGTCACCATCCGTATCCACATACGGAGTGCCTTTGTATTCCGGATATCCCCCCATCTGGCGGATATCGGTGATGATACCCTGTTTATAAGAATCTTTCGGCAAGCGGCGATATTTAAACTGTCCGTCTTCTCCCATTGATTTAGGAGCCAGCCCGGTCAAATCACCGTTAGCATCCTTGGCCATCTTCTTATCATAATAAGGAACGCCTGTTCTCACTTCCTCTACAATACGTTCATCCACAATATCACGGCAAGGAATGTTGGCACCTGCATTTTTCAGTACAAAATCGTATGCATCATGTGCAGAAGTAATGCGGATGTACGGCATTTCAAAAGGACGGTTGCTACGCATATTCTCCGTATATCCATCTGTATTCGGCTGAGTTTCAATCTGGATACCACCTGCCCAGTTGTCCTCTGTAATGGCAGGATAGCCTTCCATAATATTACCATCAGCATAAACACGACCATACACTTTATGATCCAATTTGCTTCGTCCCGCTTCGGGTTTCAGGATGCGATGCCCCACAGGAGTATCTTTCGGAGTGGCCGGTCCCGGTTTATAATAGTTGTTTATCATATTGAACATAGCGGTATAATCGCCACCGTCCGAAGAGCGATGTACCCAGTTGAACACCACATTGTTTACAAAATTGAAAACACCATTCCAACCAACGGAAGGATTACGTCCCGAATTACTTGCCCACAGGTTACGCATAAATGCACAATTCTCACCACCTAAAGTGCTGCCGAATGCATGATTGTAAGTATCCAGCGCTTTTGCCGAGATAGTATTCTGTATGGTAACATTTACGGTAGGTAGTTTCAGATCTTTTGATTCATATTGTCCTTCGCTGGGGTCGTACATATGGCGATAGAAAGAAATGTTCTCATCCAATCCCCAAGTACAAGAGCAATGGTCAATCATGATATTTCCAATCGGGTTGCCTCCGAAAGAATCGTCACGATGCCATACCTTTGTTTCGCCACGGCGGAAACGCATATGGCGTACCACTACATCATGCGTATTTACCCAAAAAGACTCTCCGGCAATACATACCCCGTCACCCGGAGCTGTCTGTCCTGCAATAGTGACATATGGAGCCCGGACGATAATGGGAGATTCCAATTTAATAATACCTGAAACATTGAAGACAATGATACGTGCTCCACCTGTCTCACAAGCCTCACGGAAAGAACCGGGACCACGGTCATTCAAATTAGTCACGGTAATCACCTTACCGCCACGACCGCCGAAACTGTACATACCTCCTCCTTCAGCACCGGGGAAAGCAGGAATTCGTGCCTGCGGCAAATCGTATGGACGGGAAGCCCACGAAATATACGGACGACCTTCTCTCGCTTCTTTCTGTACAACAGGCAATGCTTTTGCCCAGGCTTCGTCAGAGCGGCGACGTTCTTCACTCATCATTTTCTGGTAGGCTTGCTTCGCTTCCTCAGTCAACTGGGGATACTGGGCCATTGCCACTGGAGCAATAAAAGTAGCCATACACAGTCCTAAAAACATTTTTTCTTTTCATACTTTATTCTTAAAAAATTATATCTGTGCTATAAGTAAGTTGGAATTTATATTCCGTTCTCTTTTTCTTAACAATTATCTTTTTCAAGACGCACTTTTCGGGGATATGTACTCAAAAATGCTTGTATCTGTCATAATAAACTAGCAGATATAAAACTATCGTATTAAATTATTTCCTAGCATCCAATGTGCCTTCTGATTCATAATAATCCAACCATCCTTTTGATTGTTCCAACCACGGATTCATATTCAATACATTAGAGGGCAGACCGGACAGATAATAGTTTTCCTGCCATGAAATTACTGCTTCCTGACCATTCACATTATCTACCGGAGTTTCTCTATCCTGTAAAACAAAGTGCTGGCTCCAGAACTCTCCCAACCTATTCATTTCGGCTTGTAAGTCTGCCGCATTATCCACATCTACAGGCTCAAAATCAGCAATGACAGAAACAAGAGGATCTGCCTTTCCGTCATAATCCTTCACTTGTAAATATTTACCCACACGGGCAGTACCATTTAACGGCTCAATACCCAAGGTAGTACAGGTGGTATTGTTATCACTTGCATCATCATTATACAGCATCCAACGCCATAAATCCCAATAACGCTTACCCTCATAAGCTAATTCCACCTGACGCTCACGCAGACAAGCCTTAATAGCTTCATTCTTATCGGTAATCGTTCCCAAGCCATAATTATTGGATGCAGGAATACCTACACGGGCACGAATTTCACCAATTGTTTTCACTGAATTACTTATATCCCCCGTAGCTGCATAACATTCTGCAAGGTTCAACAACAATTCAGCATAACGATATTCGTATACATCAGTGCCATCCCATTGATATGTGTTTGCACTATTTTCAGCCGGATCGGACATTTTACGTACTATCGCCGACTGCTGCCTTCATTTTCCGTGTAATAATGTCAACTGAGAACCATCTTCTTTCGTTTCACTCCAACGATAATTCCAAACTACGGCATCTGCATCCTGATCATATCCCCATTTCGCTCCGGAGAAAGTAAACGTATAATAGAAACGCGGATCACGATTCTTGAAGAATAAAGAACGGTCGTACCCGTTTATCGCCTCACCGTCATCATTTACAGCTTTGGAACCATCCGCCATCGGGAAAATATCCAACATACCCATAGGAACATGATAACCGGAACCACTGCCACCCATTGTTTTCAAGCGGATTGTTTTCTGCCATCCACTATGTTCATCATTTTTAGAGGTAGAGCTAGCCAACAGTTTGACCATAATCACCTCCTTACATTCCTGATTGTCAAACTTGTAGAACATTTCATTCCAGTCTTTGGCGGAATTGCCATACAAACCATAACCTTCGCTGCTCAAGAAAGCCTGTGCTTCTAGAGTAATATCCAATGCATCTTTCCAGCGTTTACTGCCTGTATTATTCCAATCTGCATTAAAGATAGGGCTTGCAAATACCAGCGCCACGCGGCTTCTGTATGCCAATGCAGCTTCCTTGGTCAACCGTCCATACTGGTCACTTCCCCATTCTTTACGAGTGGGAAGCAGATTCGCTGCCTCTTTTAAATCACTCAA
>OKWC01000220.1_pt1 | contig 12029 bp, 17 predicted proteins | sample 1606971 | NCBI WGS metagenome assembly OKWC01 (sample SAMN04414076, study PRJEB24778) | human gut metagenome | material: faecal | host: Homo sapiens
AAAGTCTTTGGGAACCCCAAGTCCGTTTTTATATAAATAACCGATATTGTTCATGGCGTCCGTATTACCATGAGCTACGGAACGTAGGTACCAAGTCATAGCAATGTAACAATCCTTACGTACTCCCCAACCGTTTTTATAAAGCTTCCCATGCCAATTTGAGCTTCTGGATTTCCTTGAGTGGCAGCTCTGTTCAACCATTTGAAAGCTTGGCTGTAATCCTTAGTGACTCCCAAACCATATGTGTACATAAAACCTATATTGTTTTCAGCATACGTGTTTCCGCCCGCTGCCGATTGATGAAAAGTTTCAAAGCCTTATCATAATCAATTTCACCTCCTAAGCCTTTTAAATACATATCGCCTGTCAGATATTGGGCATGATGGGCCGTATCAATGTGAGCTATCTTTTCTAATAACTCGCGTGCTTTTTCATATTGTCGATTAACATAGTGAGTTTGTGCTTCTTCCCACAATTGATGGCAGTCACCTATATAAAGCATATAGATCTTATTGCCGAATAGAGTTACTATGCTGCTATAAGGCATAAATTGATAGCTATTACTGATTTTTTTTTCATAACTTAATATATTAGTATTGTAGACTAATCAAATAGCGTGCCATTATCTTATCTCTTTGTTTACCAGATTTTTGTGGGATAAAAGATAATGATGTCTCTGTGCGATACGCACTATTTTTGTGCGTATCCGCACAGACAACACATTAAAAAAAACAATATCTTTGCAAAAAAGCGGATAGAAAATCTTTTATTCGTATAACAAGATATATTGAGGATAAAATAATGAATGCAAAAGGAAAAATATTGATTATAGATGATAATGAGGACGTGCTTTTTGCACTAAACCTTTTATTGGATCCCTACGTGGAAAAAATAAAAGTTACTACTCAACCGACTCGTATTGAGCATTTCATGACTACTTTTCAACCTGATGTTATTCTGCTTGATATGAATTTTCGTCGGGATGCTATCAGCGGGCAGGAAGGATTCGATTGTCTAGAGCAGATACTAAAGTTAGATCCGCAGGCTATTGTTTTGTTTATGACTGCTTATGCGGATACAGATAAAGCAGTACGGGCCATTAAGGCTGGAGCTATTGACTTTATTCCCAAACCTTGGGAAAAAGAAAAACTACTTGCTACGCTTTCATCGGCTATCAAACTTCGTGATTCTCGTAAAGAGGTCAGGCAACTGAAAGAACAAGTTGTAGCATTGAGCGCGCAGGATGAAGAGATGCCTCAAATGATAGGTCACTCAGCGCCTATGCGAGAGGTTTTTGATACTATTCGGAAATTATCGGATACTGATGCTAATATTTTGATATTGGGTGAAAATGGAACCGGTAAAGATTTGGTGGCCCGTTCTCTACGTTATTTTTCTCCTCGTCGTGAATGTCCTTTTATAACGATTGACTTGGGGAGCATACCTGAATCATTATTCGAAAGTGAATTGTTCGGCTATGAAAAAGGGGCTTTTACAGATGCCCGCAAAGCAAAGGCGGGACGTATGGAGGTGGCATCAGGAGGAACGCTTTTTTTGGATGAAATAGGGAATTTGTCATTACCTATGCAGGCCAAATTACTAACAGCCATAGAAAAACGGCAGATTTCACGTTTGGGAGCAACGGATATAATTCCTATTGATGTTCGGTTGATAAGCGCAACAAATGTAAATATCCGAGAATTGGTGGAGGAGGGTAATTTCCGTCAAGACCTGTTGTATCGTATCAATACGATTGAGATTACTATTCCTCCATTGCGGGAAAGGGGAGAGGATGTTCTCTTACTGGCTGATTATTCTTACAAAGGTATACTCATAAATATAAGAAAGAGATAAACGGACTGAGCCGCGAAGCCAAGCAGAAACTCATGCGTTACCATTGGCCGGGTAATGTCCGCGAATTGCAGCATGCCATAGAACGGGCAATTATTCTTTCGGACTCGCCATTGTTAAAGCCTGCAAATTTCATGTTGCAGCCACAACCCGAGAAGAGGGTGAATACGGATGAGATACTGAACTTGGAACAATTAGAACGCAATGCCATAGAACGTGCTATGAAACGCAGCGAAGGGAACTTGAGTCGTGCAGCGGAATATTTGGGGATTACCCGTTACGCTCTTTATCGGAAACTTGAAAAATTAGGGTTATGAGTCGTTTACAAACTTTACGGATGATAGCTTGTATGTTATTAATGGGGGTAGTAGCTATAGCTGCATATCTCTTTTATCAACATTCGCTCTATTTTGCTTGTTTTTTTCGCTGATGATTATGGCAGGTATTATCATTTATATCTGTCAGTGGCAGTATAAACGACCCGTATGATATCGCGAATGATAGAAGGTATTCGTTATGCAGATTTCTCTTTGAGTTTTTCTACCCAGCACAAAACTCGTACAGAACAACGATTGGCACAAGAAATAAATAATGTTGTTGCTGAATTCCGTACTCGGTTGTCCGAGAATGAAGAGCGATATCAATATTATGAAACATTATTGAATACTGTTGACAGCAGTTTGCTGGTAGTAGATAGTCAGTGCAATATACATTGGATGAACCGGGCAGCCATGCAGGATTTGTGCGGTTATCGTATTCATTCTGTCAGGGAATTGGCTCTGTTAAATTCTGATTTTCCTACTATTATCCTGTCATTACAGCCTGGAGAAATTAAAACAGTACGAATACATAAAGGAGATATTATACAAGAATTGGCTGTTACGGTATCCGAATATTCCGCTCAACATGGTACGGAACTCCGGTTGGTGGATGATGACAGCTACAGTGTCAGAAAGATAAAAAGCTGTACCTGCTACCGATAGTGTAATGCTGTCGGGATATTAAAAAGCTCCGGTCATTCTCCCGGAGCTTTAGCTTATTGTATTTTATCTGTTGTCAACATAATCTGTTGCACGGGCGGTTTTCTTTATTTCCTGCTTATCCAGATACATCTGTCTGTCCGCACGGTTGAATACATCGGCATAATCCCTGTCGGTCGCATTGTTCACCGCATATCCTACGGCAATACGGACACCCAGCTCATAATGCTTTGCGTTACGGTTGAACAGCTCCTGTTCCTGCTTGAAGCGTTTGACAAGCTGTTCGCACAGATCATTTCCCGGGGAATTTATGATTACCGTAAATTCGTCGCCGCCTATGCGGTAAATATTGTAATCGCCGAAAACTCTCTTGATTATCGTGCTTGCGTCCGAGATCAGCATATCTCCGAATTCGTGACCGTATTTGTCGTTGTACATCTTGAGATAATTTATATCCATTACAAAAATGGCATAATCGCCGTTTGCGTGTTGGCTCATCTTGTCTATACGCTGTACTGCGTCATGATAGGCGGCCTTGTTTCCGACATCAGTCGCAGCGTCGGTGTAAGCCTGCTTGTTGATTTTGTTGATATACTTCTTGAGCATTTTTACGGTATCGCTGTACCTTGAGGCAAGTACGCCTATTTCGTCCTTTGTCTTACATTCTATTTCAACGTCAAGGTCGCCTGCCGCTATCTTTTTGGAAACTTCGGTAAGATGCTTTATCGGCTTTACTATGATGCTCGTAAACTTGAAGGTAAGTAACGAGGTAACTATAAGCACAACAGCAACGGCAAATGCGTCCTGTATCATTACCGAGATACGTGTTCTGCCTATCTCCTTATCGGCAACGGAGATTACGACCGCCATACCGTTGGAGAGAAATTTTGCACACAGCTTTCTTTTTTCGCCTTCGCTATTGCGGATATTGATGACATCTCCTGCCTGTTCGTCACTGTAGTTGTCGTCAATGAATGTAAACAGGCTGTTTTCCTTTATTTCCTTCAAGCGTCATTCCGTTCGGATAACGGTTATGGTATACCATATTGCCATTGCTGTCGCACAGGAAAGCATAGCCTGTATCGTACAGCTTTATTTCGTCTACCATAGCTGTTATACGGCTCATATCGATATCCATACCTATAATGCCTACCGCTGTTCCGCTATTGTCAAAGAGAGGAATAACGTATGAGATCATTTTTATATCGTTCAGATTCTTATTTATGTACGGATTTATCCAGACCGGTTTTTTGGCTTTGAGCGGCTCGTAATACCACGCAACGTGTTCATCGTCATCCTTGTCGTATGCTTCTATGGCTGTCGGCTGATGTGCGATTATTTTATCACTGTCCTTTACCCAGAATACGCCGTCGGAAGATAGCTTCAGTTCCGGATTGTAACGGATATATCCGCTGATGGCGGCATCGGTATTGTTAAGTACATTTTTTATAAGCTGACCTACAGAATCGTTATAACGCTCAAGTGTATCAGGGTCGTTTTTTTTTTGAACTTCTCTATGCTGTCAAAACGGCTTACTGCATAGTCATTGCAGGTATTCATCGCAAGCTCCACTGAGGAAAACAGCTTCTCAAGGCTCTGAGCGCTGGTCGATGCCTGCAGCTTCATTATCGTTTCCGAGTTTTCGTTTGAAATGTTGTCGATGCCTAAAATGCCGATAGCGCTTATAGCAAACGAGCATATCAGAATACAGCCTATCATAATCAGTACGAACTTATTTCTGATTGATTTCAAAGGGCACCCTCCCCATATATCATCTGATTATTCTGCTGATATATTGCAAAAATTATAACATTTTTTCGACGTGAAAATCAAGTGCTTTTTGTGCAAACAATAAAACAACGTTGATCTGAAAGCAGGAATCCGAAAGATAAGTCAATAATGTCGCTTTTAATTAGAAAATATATTCATAAAAACCAAAAAAACAGCCACAGCAATTGACAAAATTACTTCAGATGTGGTACAATAAATTAAATATCGGATGAAAGGAGCGGAACAATGGATATACAGGTCGGAGATATTCTCAGAATGAAAAAGGAACACCCCTGCGGAAGCAAGGAAATGCTTGTTCTTCGTATCGGTGCGGATTTCAAGCTGAAATGCACAGGTTGCGGACGTGAATTCATGACGCCCCGCTCAAAGTGCGAGAAAAAGATAAAATCGGTTATCCGCAATGCCGTTGAAGAGGAGAAATAGTGGTTTATTTACAATAAAGCTATTTTGATTTTTAACGTGAAACGGAGAACAGATAATGACAGAAAAACTTGAAATAACAGAAAAGCGTTTCGATGAAATAAACGAAAAGCTGACGGATATAAACGTGATAAACGATCAGGAGCAGTATAAGAGTCTGATGAAGGAGCTTAAGAACCTGACTCCGATAATCGAAAAGTACAGAATGTACAAGACCGCCCGAAGTGATTTTGAAGAAGCAGAGCAGATGCTGTCTGACGGCGGACTTGACAAGGACTTCAAGGAAATAGTGCAGGAGCAGTACGAGAACAATAAAAAGCTGATGGACGAGTATACAGACGAGCTTAAGATTCTCCTCTTGCCAAAGGACCCCGATGATGACAGGAATGTTATTATTGAGATAAGAGGCGGTGCAGGCGGAGAAGAAGCGGCACTTTTTTGGCAAACTCAATGTTCAGAATGTACTCAATGTATGCACAGACTAAAGGCTGGAAAACAGAAGTGATAAGCTCCAACCCCACAGAGCTTGGCGGATATAAGGAGATCAGCTTTTCGGTCGAGGGCGAGGGAGTGTACGCAAAGCTGAAGTACGAGAGCGGTGTTCACCGTGTTCAGCGTGTACCCGAAACTGAGGCTCAGGGCAGAATACAGACATCAACAATAACAGTTGCGGTATTGCCCGAAGTTGAAGAAGTTGATGTTGAGATAAATCCCGCCGACCTTGAATTCCAGACCTACCGTTCAAGTGGAGCAGGCGGTCAGCATATCAACAAGACCGAATCCGCCATAAGAATAATCCACCACCCTACAGGAGTAGTTGTAGAGTGTCAGGAGGAGAGAAGCCAGTACAAGAACAAGGACAAGGCTATGAAGATGCTGTACAGCAAGCTGTATGAGGCGAAGCTGAACGAGCAGAACAGCAAGATAGCGGCTGAACGTAAGATACAGGTCGGCACAGGCGACCGCTCCGAGAGAATCAGAACATATAACTATCCTCAGAGCCGTGTTACCGACCACAGAATAGGACTTACGCTGTACAAGCTGGAGCAGTTTATGAACGGCGACTGCGATGAGGTGTTTGATGCACTTGCGATTGCCGACAGAACCGCAAAGCTGGCGGCAGGCGGCAACGATTAACAGAGATAAGGTGACTTTTTTTGAAAAACAGAGATAAAGAAACCGTCTTACGAGGTATTGTGCGAGGCGGCAGAGCTTATAAAGAAGGGCGAGGTCGTGGCGATACCGACCGAAACGGTATATGGCCTTGCAGCAGACGCATATAACCCTGAGGCGTGTGCAAAGATATTCAAAGCTAAAGGCAGACCGCAGGACAATCCGCTGATTATCCACATCTGCGACCTTGATATGCTGAAAAATTCGGTAAAGGAGATTCCCCCTCTTGCGCTTACCCTTGCCGAGCATTTCTGGAGCGGTTCGCTGACGATGATTTTTCCGAAGAAGGATATAGTTCCCGATACGACAAGCGGAGGGCTTGATACAGTTGCTGTCAGAATGCCCGACAATGAGGATACTCTGAATCTTATTAAAATGTGCGGTGTTCCTCTTGCCGCTCCGTCTGCAAATCTGTCGGGAAGCCCCAGTCCGACAACGGCACAGCACGTCTATGCCGATATGAACGGTAGAATACCGCTGATAATAGACGGCGGCGAATGTAAAAACGGTGTCGAAAGCACTGTTATCTGTTTTACGGACGGTGGAACAGGCATAAAGGTACTGCGACCCGGTGTAATAACAGCCGAAATGCTCAGCCGCTTTGCAAAGACAGAAACCGACAAGAACGTATTCGCAAAGCCCGATGAAAACGAAAAAGTAATTTCTCCGGGCGTTAAGTACAAGCATTATTCGCCCAGAGCCGACATAACTATTATTGAAACCGACAGCGATGAGAAGCTGGCTGAATTTTTGAACAGCAAGAATGACGGCGGCACATACGGCGTAATTTTCGGCAGCGAAAAGGGCATAGAAGTACCTACTATATCTTACGGAAGCACAGCACAGGAGCAGGCGCACAATCTGTTTGCGGTACTGCGCAAGACCGATGAGCTTGGTGCAAAGCGTGCTTATGTCCGTTGCCCCGAAAAAACGGGCGTAGGAACTGCCGTATACAACAGGCTTCTTCGTGCGGCGGCATTCAAGACAATAATACTTTAAGCAGGAACAAAATGATAAATAAGAAGATATACGGACTTACCGGTATGTCCGGCGCGGGAAAATCCACAGTATGCGACAGCTTTGAAAATGCGGGTTTTTTAATAATTGATTGCGACAGGCTCGCCCGTGAGGTCGTAAGAAAAGGCAGACCCTGCCTTGATAAACTGCACCGCCTTTTTGGTGACAGCGTTATCACAAAGGAAGGAGAGCTTGACCGCAGGGCGATGGGCAATATCGTTTTTTCGCACAGCGATAAACTCGCCCTGCTCAACAATACGATATATCCTTACATAACCTACGAGTTATCTCAATGTGCGGCTATACGGATAAGCACTTTATACTGCTTGACGCACCGACGCTTTTTGAAAGCGGCATAGATTTTATATGTGACGGAATAATCAGCGTCACCTGCGACAAGGAAAAGTCGATACAGCGTATTATGCTGCGTGACAATATAACAAGAGAAAGTGCTGAAAAACGGCTCGGCTCACAGCACGGTGCGGAATATTACAAAAGCAAAAGCGATTTCTGCATCGAAAATAACGGCGATATTGATACGCTTAAAGCAAAAGCCGATGCCACAGCAAGAAAGATAATAAATGGCAACTAAGAGAAAACGCAAGAATACGGGCGGAAAACCGCTGATAATAACCTTCGTCTGTCTTGTCGCAGTGACACTGGCAGTATTCGGAGTGTTCTTCGGTGCGGATAAATATGAACGTTCCACCCATCCTATGCTTTACAGCGACCTTGTCGATCGCTATTCTTCGCAGTATAAGCTGGATAAGTATGTAGTATACTCGTTTATATGCGTTGAAAGCGGATTCAACGAAAACTCCGAGTCCTATCTCGGCGCAAGAGGGCTTATGCAGATAATGCCCGAAACGTTTGAGTGGATAAGATACAAGCTGGACGAGGAAAACGACCCCGATATGACCTCGATAATATGTACAACGCCGAGGATAATATCCGTTACGGTTGCTTTCTGCTCGGATATCTCACCGACACCTTCGGGGAACTGGGCGAGGTAGCCGCCGCATATCACGCAGGTTCGGGCAGTGTTTCATCGTGGCTTGAGGACAGCAGATATACAAAGAACGGCATACTGACCGATATTCCGAATCCCGACACGGCGCACTATGTCTATGTAGCCATCGGTCAGAAGGCATCCACCATTGCAAAGCTGGTAGGAACCCTGAAGAAGAACGATGCCATGGATTACACTATTATCGTATCCGCAACCGCCAGCGATCCTGCACCCCTGCAGTACATCGCACCTTATTCCGGTACGGCACTGGCTGAGTATTTCATGTATCAGGGCAAGGATGTCCTTATCGTATATGATGATCTGTCCAAGCATGCGGTAGCTTACCGTGCACTGTCCCTGTTACTGGAGCGTTCTCCCGGACGTGAGGCATATCCCGGAGACGTATTCTATTTACATTCCAGACTGCTGGAGCGTTCCGCAAGACTGAGCGCAGACAAGGGCGGCGGTTCCATTACCGCACTGCCGATCATCGAGACTCAGGCAGGCGATGTATCCGCATACATTCCGACCAACGTTATCTCCATCACGGACGGTCAGATTTTCCTGGAGAGTGATCTGTTCTTCTCCGGTATGAGACCCGCAGTCAATGTCGGTCTGTCTGTATCCCGTGTCGGCGGTGCCGCACAGACCAAGGCAATGAAGAAGGCAGCCGGAAGTATCCGTATCGACCTGGCACAGTTCCGTGAGATGGAAGTGTTCACACAGTTTGCATCCGATCTGGACAATGCCACCAAGGAGCAGTTACAGCACGGTCATGTATTGATGGAGCTGTTAAAGCAGCCTCTGTGCAGACCTTTAAGCATGGCAGAACAGGTTATGACCCTGTGTGCAGCCAACGGCAGAGTAATGCTGGACGTGCCTGTAGATCATGTGAAGGATTTCCAGATGCAGTTCTTAAGTTACATGAAGGAGCAGCACAGTGACATCGTTCGTCAGTTAGAGACCACCAAGGCACTGGATGACGAGCTGAATAAGCAGATCTGCGATGCAGCTGAGGAATTTAAAAAGGAATTTTTGCAAAATAATATTTGACAAACAGTTGATAGTAATATAGGAGGTTAACATGGCAAATACGCGAGAAATAACAAAGCGATATGAAAGCAAATTCAGGATACTATGAAGATCACCAATGCCATGTATATGATCTCTTCCACAAAGCTTCGGAAAGCCAAGAAGAATCTGGAAGAGACGGAGCCTTACTTCTATACTCTGCAGACTATGGTCAGCAGAATCGTCCGTCACTTACCGGAGATCGACAATAAGTACTTCGATGAGCGTAAGGACAAACCGGCCGAGGAGAAGACTACGGGACTGGTAGTAGTCACCGCAGATAAGGGACTGGCCGGAGCCTATAACCATAATGTACTGAAGATGGCGGAAGAGCAGATGCAGAAAGCCGGACAGACAGGAAAATATAAGCTGTTTGTCGTGGGTGAGCTGGGACGTCAGTATTTCGGACACAGAGGCATCGAGGTGGCAGAGCAGTTTCATTATACTGCACAGAACCCGACCCTGCATCGTGCCCGGATCATTACGGAGAGATCCTGGAGCAGTTTCAGGCAGAGCAGCTGGATGAGGTATATATTATTTATACCAATATGGTAAACAGCGTGACAACCGAACCGCAGATGATGCGTCTGTTACCTATCATAAAAGAACGGTTTATTACCAAAGACGGACAGGATCTGAGTATGTATCAGGAGCCGCTTGTCATGACACCGTCCCCGAGGCGGTGCTTGATAACATTGTTCCCGATTTTGTCATGGGATATGTATACGGCGCATTGGTAGAATCGTTCTGCAGTGAACAGAACGCCAGAATGATGGCCATGGAGGCTGCAAATAAAAAATGCATCCGCCATGATCCATGATCTGTCCATTCAGTACAACCGGGTACGGCAGGCTATGATCACACAGGAGATCACTGAGGTCATTGCCGGTGCCAAGGCTCAGAAAAAGAAGAAAAAGGCAAGAAAGGAGGTCCTGAGCAATTGAGTAACGTAAGTGAAAAAAAATCATGGTAAGATCGTTCAGGTCATGGGACCTGTTGTAGACGTAGAGTTCGAGAACAATGACCTTCCTTTTATCAAGGATGCTCTGGAAGTATACAGCGAAGGTAAACGTCTGGTCATGGAAGTGGCACAGCATATCGGCAACAATACCGTCCGCTGTATTATGTTAGGTGCCAGTGAAGGACTCTGCAAGGATATGGATGTCATTGCTACCGGTAAAGGAATTCAGGTCCCGGTAGGTAAAAAGACACTGGGAAGATTGTTCAACGTATTGGGAGAGACCATCGATGGTGGAGAATCCCTGGAGGGAGAGGAGCATTGGGTCATCCACAGAGATCCGCCTTCCTTCGAAGAGCAGAGCCCGGTCGTAGAGATGCTGGAGACCGGTATTAAAGTTATCGATCTGCTGGCACCCTATGCAAAGGGTGGTAAGATCGGTCTGTTCGGTGGTGCCGGTGTCGGCAAGACTGTGCTGATCCAGGAGCTGATCCGAAATATTGCTACGGAGCACGGTGGCTATTCTATTTTCACCGGTGTCGGCGAGCGTTCCCGTGAGGGTAATGATCTGTGGAGTGAGATGAAGGAGTCCGGAGTATTAGAGAAGACCGCGCTAGTCTTCCGGTCAGATGAATGAGCCCCCCGGAGCACGTATGCGTGTCGCCGAGACAGGACTGACCATGGCAGAGTATTTCCGTGATGAAGAGCACCAGAATGTGTTGCTGTTCATTGATAACATCTTCCGTTTTGTGCAGGCAGGTAGTGAGGTATCCGCACTGTTAGGCCGTATGCCTTCCGCAGTAGGATATCAGCCCACACTGGCTACCGAGGTCGGTGAGTTACAGGAACGTATCGCTTCCACGAACAAGGGTAGTGTTACTTCCGTTCAGGCTGTTTACGTGCCTGCGGATGACCTGACTGACCCCGCACCCGCGACTCGTTCGCACATCTAGATGCCACCACCGTTCTGTCCCGTAAGATCGTGGAACAGGGTATTTACCCCGCAGTGGATCCTCTGGAATCCACTTCCCGTATCCTGGAAGAGGATGTGGTAGGTAAGGAGCATTATGAGACTGCACGCCAGGTGCAGGCAATGCTGCAGAAGTACAAGGAACTGCAGGATATTATCGCCATCCTGGGTATGGAGGAACTGTCCGATGAGGATAAGGTAACCGTATATCGTGCCCGTAAGATCCAGCGTTTCCTGTCCCAGCCCTTCCATGTGGCAGAGAACTTCACCGGTGTACCCGGCAAGTATGTGCCTGTGAAGGAGACTATCCGCGGATTCCGTGCGATCATCGACGGTGAGATGGATGAGTATCCGGAAGCTGCATTCTTCAATGTAGGTACCATTGATGAGGCAGTGGAAAAGGCTAAGAAGCTCATGGCACAGTAAGGAAAGGCGGTGTGCATATGAACACCTTTAGTTTGAAGGTCATTGCCAGTGATAAAGTATTTTTCGATGGAAAATGCGGCATTATTATCGTACCGGCTCTGGACGGTGAGCAGGCCATTATGTCTCACCACGAGGATATGGTCATTGCCACGAGAGAGGGCGAGGTACGCTTCAAGGAAAAAGAGGAGGATGACTGGACCAAAGCCGTAGTCGGTGTGGGCTGTGTCTACATTTCTCATAACCGTGTGATCATGCTGGTGGATACGGCAGAACGCCCGGAGGATATCGACAGAGCCGTGCGGAGGCTGCCCTGGAGCGTGCGAAGGAACAGCTGCGTCAGAAGCAGAGTATCCAGGAGTATCA
>OKWC01000221.1_pt1 | contig 11966 bp, 11 predicted proteins | sample 1606971 | NCBI WGS metagenome assembly OKWC01 (sample SAMN04414076, study PRJEB24778) | human gut metagenome | material: faecal | host: Homo sapiens
ATATCGGCAAGCTGAAATTCGCCGGGCACACGCATCGAGGTCATCTCGACCAAAGGCGACGTGCTGGTGCCGCGTCTTACGGTCTTCTACGATGGTGCCGTTCCCGAGGCGGAGATGTACGACAGCATCGAGACCCGTATCCGGGACTACATTATGGGCATCGACTTCGACGCTGCGGTCTATGTCTCCCGCCTGACGGATGCCATACGCCGTGCCGAACACGTTACAGACGTCTATATCGACGAGACGGCAATCCCCGAGCAGGGCGTGTTTATTGCTTGCCACGATACGGACGGGCAAATCCAGCCCCTGCAACGTGTCGGCCGCATGACATACACCGCCTCGGGCTACCTGAAAGAGTCCTCGCGCAAGGACGAGGAGTCGGAACTGCCGACCTTCCGGGAAGCCATCACGCTCAAAGTCGAAAACCATGAGATATAGCTGCCCATAGACCGTTCGGTGAACCGGCTCGTGCCGCACTACCTGTCGGGACGCGGTTCATCCTCTTCGTGCAGAGCTCCTCTATCCTTGCAAAGCCTGAACGAACGGTTCCGTACGTTTGCACGGGAACGGCATATCGAGGCGCGCATGACCTCACAGGTCATCTATTCGAGTGGTTCCTGAACTACCGGTTCGGTAAATACATCAAGGACGGCAAGGACCGCATCTTCATCAAGGACAGCACGAGTGTCGGTGTGGACCTGTACCACGAAGGGGCGGAATACCAGCGTCCTTTCACCGTATGGTACAACGGGGAACAGGTTACAACGGACAATGAGGCGGAACGCCCCCGTCCGTTCTACCTGCTGGCGGAAGAGAAGCTGATCAACAAGGTCAGCTTCATGGTCTGCGTCCCGCCCGTCACCATACCTCCGCGGGAACTGGTCTATATGCTTTCCTATGTGGTGAACACCTATAAGACAGCAGGCAAGACCTACCTGATCAAGATCGACGAAGACGAATACACCCCCAATAAGAATACAGGACAATGAAAGAATATATTGCGGAAACCGGCGGACGGTATACCTACTCGGACGATATCCTGAACTTGCAGGAACTGGCTCTCAGCATGATGCCGTTTTTGACGGCTGCTCGGACTTCATCATCTCCGGATGCGAGATCGAGGGTCCCCGCGTCTCCCCGGGTTATGTCTGGCTCGGCGGAAAGGTACGCCGTTTCGACGGCTGCGCCGATGCTGTCTATCCCTATTATATATACGAAATCAACCGGCATGAATCGGTGGTCTACGCCAATGAGGTCAACAAGCGCGGGCGTACCTGTTATCTCTGTGCCGGAGCCAAGGCTGTCCCGGATACGGTCGATCCGGTTACTGACAAACTGCGGCGGCCATCGAGGTGACGGAGAGCTATGCACCCCGGTTCATCGACAAGTTCTTCGGCCGCTATGCTGTCCTGCTCGATACACCTTTGCCCGGCAGACCGTCAAGAAGGATCTGGTGCTGGCCGGAACGTTCACCGGGCAGAAAGAAATCAGCTCCAAGACCGCCGTCTCCGTCAGCGGCGGGAACGGCTACATGCTCAAAGGCATCGTCAAGGCGGACGGCCATGCCGCCATCGGTGCCTACCTGCACGGTCTGCTTGTCAACGAGATTGTCATCCGGACGGACGGCACGTTCAGTTTCATGAAACAAGGCAAGGAACTGGCCAGGGTTACGGAAGACGGCATATCCTGCGGTACTTCGCTGAATGAAAACGCCCGGATCGGGGCTGTCCGCATCAAGGGATACGACATCTATAACACCTCGGATGTGACGGATGAGGGTTGTATCCGTATCAATTACCACGGCACGGAGGGCGGCGGAACAAAATACCGTGACTTTGCCGTGCATGACGGAAAAGCCTGCACCACACCTGTTTTGAAAGTCATCGGGCGTACCGCCACCCTGCAGGTCGGCGGACTGCTCTCCCTGCAAAGCACCGGACGGGGTATCGATATTCAGAATACCGCCTATACGAAAGACAATGCCAGGCTGACAAACCTGATTACCTGGCGCGACAGTGCCGCCGCGCTGCTCGCCACCGTCGGCTTCGACACCGCTGACAGTTTCCGTTTTGCGCTGAGGAACGCTCTGGGCGACATCGTGCTTGCCCCTTTGGGAGCGGTGGATGTGCTCGGTACGCTTAAAATCAACGGAAAATCCGTGTCCGACACCTATGTGACCGTCGAGGGCCTTTACGGAGGCGATGGGAAAGAAAGTGGATGTGGTAGAAGGCAAACAGCTCTCTACCGAAGACTTCACGACCGAATACAGGAAGAAACTGGCGGCTATCACTACCGGAGAACTGACGGAGGGCGGCGAAGGTTATGTCACATCGGGAACCGTCGCGGCGGCTTTGAAAATGAAACTCTCCGCCGACGGGAACCTTTCCGATGTCATGGACAAGGCTGCCGCCCGGAAGAATATCGATGTCTATTCCAAAGCGGAAGCCGGGGAGGTATTTCTGGAAATCTCCGAAGGATTGAAGGAGCTGGTGCGCCTGACGGCGGACGAGATCAGCGGGCTGACGGCAGAGGAAGCCGCCGAACTGAAAGCAAAGCGGCAGGCGGCCGTCAGGGATACCCTCGATGCCGAAAAGAAAGGTACCGGGGAGCTGAAACTGGCCAAGACCTCGAACCTGTCCGACCTTCCGGACAAGGGCAAGGCACGCAAGAACCTCGAAGTCTATTCCACGGCCGAGATAGACCGGATGATGGACGGCAAGCTCGGGACTGACTCCGCTTACGAGGGCATTGTCTTCACACCCGAACTCAGGGACAAACTGCTGGAAATCAAGACCGGTTCGTTCGCCTACATAGATGAAGGCGGCATTTCGCACGCGCAGGTCGAGGGATACGTGATGACCTCGCAGGTTGTCAGGGAACTCAAGAAAAAGGCGGAGCGGCTGATGGGCGGCTACAACGCTTCCGAAAAGGATACCATCGCCACCAACCTGAACCTGTATACCAAGGCCGGGGCGGACGCCCGCTTCGCCGCGCTTGAAAACCTGTTCCAGGATTACATCGACTTTTTGACCGGGCAAGGAAAATCCCCCATGGAAGCCCGGCAGCTCCTGCGGAACAAGTTGGACGTGCTGTCCAAAGACGAAATCGTCAAGGACTACCTGCGCAAGGACGGCAAACTTTCCGACCTGTCCTTGCCGACAGCGGAGGCGAAACGGCAGGCCTGCCGCGCTATCGGAGCCGCCTATGCGGAAGAATACCAGCCCCTGCTGGCGGATACGGGATGGATGCACATGGAGAACAGCGGCTCGGGAACAGATACCCAGGGGCTGTTTATCCGCCAGATCGGGAATATCGTGTCCATACAGGGGTATATCAATACCGCACGCAGGGACGGCAGCAACTGGGGCGGCATCGTTGCCGTCATCCCGAACAAGATACAGCCCCCGAGATACAGCGTGCGCTGCAGCGCCGCTGACTGGAACGATGACCACAAGTACAACCGGGGCTCCTCGTTCACCATCTACGGCGGTTCGCGCAGGATACAGCTTTACGAGCGCGGTATGTACAATGTCAATGTAGAACTCAACTTCACCTATTTTGTATAGTCATGAAACATAAACTCAATGTAAACGGCGATATTGAAAGCCGCCGGAGGATTGCGGAGCGCAGGAACGTTCCCGTCCGTGAAACCGTACAGCAAACCATTCAACCGCAACATCATGAAACAGAAGAAAATCAGGCGGCAGCCGCAGAAGAAACCGTCTCCCCGGCAGCAGAAGCCCCGAAAGCGAGAAGACGGAAGACCGCAGGGGACGCTTAAGCGCTTTCCTTTCGACGAGACACGGATAGGCTTCATGCTCCGGTATGAGATGCCGGTAGTCTATCATCTGCTCCGCAGGTTATGCGCCACGCAGCAGCCCTTCGAGCCGGACTGGCAGGTCATACGGTCGGTGGCGGAGGCATCGAAAGACCCTTCCTGCGGCAAGGCGAAGTTCCGCCGCTACCTGGACGAGTACCGCCGGGACGGGGTCTATTGCCGGCGCGGGAAACGGCTCACGCCGGAGCGCAAAGCCTACTATGAAGGCATATGCCGCCGCAAGAGAGAAGAGTATATCCGCCGGAACCGCAGGAGGCTGCTTGCCGAAGCGCGGAACGCGCCGGGCGGCGACAGACTGCTCGGAGAGATTAAAAGCATTCTTAAAATGAAACGGTAATGCGCTGAAGGACAATGCCGGTGAGAAACATTCATGTACATGTATGGCTGTTCCGGGTAATTTGCCTAATTTTGTATTCCACGGTCGCTGCAAGACCTTTCCATATTGTCAAATGAGTATCCTCTTTCGGGATACGGTCAGCGAGACATCCTCTCCCAATTTTATCAGTTGAACGCGGACGGTGCAACCGAACCCGTCCGTCCTGTTACCAGTTTCTTTGCGATGCGGGTATACCGTGTCGCATTCTTCGGGCATTTTTAAATCCATAAAACAAAGCGTTTATGCAAGAAGAAGAAAAGAACAACGGCATGGAAGGCATGTCTGTCGAGGAAATGTTCCTCGGCGTTCAGGAATCTTATCAGGAGGCACAGTTGCGTGCCCAGGAGGAGAACAGGGCGTTCGCCCGTACGGAGTTCTTCCGCATGGACAAGTTCGGGACTTACCGTCTCCGTATCCTGCCCATCGCTCCCAATCCGGACGCTCGCCGACACGTCCGGGCTATGAGTATCCCGTCCACCAGCTGCTTCTGGAGCTGGAGAAACCCGCTACGGGGAACAAGCCCCAAAAGATGTATGTCACTGTCACCCGCGCTACCGATGCCGGATATAGCGTTGATCCCATCGAGACTTACCGCCGCATGGCCGTCGAAGCCGCAAAAGAGGACGGGGACGACAAAACTGGCGGAAAAGATTGCCGGGGGCTCGTTCGGAGGCGGTCTGAAATACAGTTACGGCCACTGTCTCTATGTATTCGACCTGGGTGAACGAGCCAAAGGCGTGCAGATGATGACCCTTTCCCATGCCCAGTTCAAGGATCTGGATGAGAGGAAGTTCAAGCTGTGGAGCAAGAAACTGGCCAAGAATCCGTCTTACCCGTGCCCGATTTCCTCGGTGTATGACGCCTATCCGGTGGAGATTGAAAAGCGCAAGAACGGAGCCAAGACCGAGTATGTCATTTCCATTGACAACGAATCGGAACCGGTACCGTTGACCAAGGAGGAGCTGACCGCCCTGATGGGTGCGCCGCGTATCCCGGAAATCATCTACCGCTACACCCGTTATCATCTGGGAGCCACCGTCGAGTTCCTCAAACAGTGCGACGGTATCTACGGCATGTCGCTCATGGAGACGGATGAAATGAAGACGGTCATCGACACGCTGGACGGTGAACTGGCCCTTTTTTCCGAAACTTCCATAAAAGGCGGGACGTCCATCCTCCCCAAGTCTTATCCGTTCTCGCTCCCTTAGCCCCGCTAAGGTAAGATACTGGGTGCAGACACTGGTCAAGGAAAACTCTCCTACGTTTGTTTCACCAAGTCAGTCACACACTGTCTGAAGTGCCGCATCTCTCTCGATTGCGGATGCAAAGGTAGACCTTTTAACGATTACCAGCAAACATACGAAGGAAAAATTATACGGATTTCCTGAAACTTTTTTGTAATACACTGAATAACAGATGTGTTACAAAGCATGTTTTTATAACGGAGGACACCGGAGGAAAAAGGCAGACACATTGTAATATTCGCACGCGCGTATAAGGACGGAAAAAGGAAGGAACCCATACGAAAACAGCAGACGGAAAACAAGAAAAGAGAAAAAACGGAAGGCAAACTTGCAAAACTTGCAAAACTTGCAGCATCTCCACACACACTAAAAAACAAAACTACCATTTAAGACAAGAACGAAATCAAAGATAATAAATAAGTAAATTCTATAATTCTCTTTATACAAAAAGACAGACCTGTTTTATTCCTCCATTTACAAATAAAAAACTATCCACCTATCAGATGATCCATTAAAAAGACGTATCTTTGCCATTCATTATTTTTAATGCTAACATGAAATACGGAGTAACAAAAAATACATTACTTATTACAGCAGGCATAGTTTGGCTCTTAGCCGGTATCAACATCTTACGTATTGGAATAAGTTGCTGGATAAACGATTCTCATTATTGGTTCTTCAAAGTCTGTGAAGCTACCATAGTATTTCTGTTATTCTTTGGTCTGATATTTCATAAACTTTACAAGAAACATACTCATCGCATATCTCAAAAGAAAGCCAAGAATTGTCCATTCTCTTTCTTCGATGTAAAAGGGTGGATTATCATGGCATTCATGATTACCATAGGTATTTTAACACGCACCCTGCATTTACTACCGGAAGCATTCATTGCTGTATTTTATACAGGATTGTCAGTAGCCCTAATTACAACTGGTACCCGATTTATATGGTACTGGTGGAGAAACAGGCATCTACTAGTCTGATAAGTCATTCGGTCTACAGGGATTTCCACGACGGATGCTATTTTTCCCTCGCACGATGGCAGCGAAACCTCCCCAAAAGAAACGACAGTATCACCAATCACTCTTTCAAATCGCATGTTTCAAGAAATCTACAGGCTACCATACAGGTTGATACCACTAGCAGAGTGAATCGAAGAAAATCATATCATGCTACGCTAAGGTTTCCGCATCGAGCAGATTAATCATACCTGATTGCAAATTGTTATAAGCTCCCGAACAGTTGTTGTCATTGTATGGATTCCTCAACATACAGTTCGGCAACCTCAATGCGGCATACATCTACACCGGTAAACTCCACAATACACTCGCCCACAACCTGCGTTATCCTTGCGCGAAGAAGTAAACCACAAGTATCTTACCTTTTCAGCCGGATAGTCGAAATCACCCCGGTTCTCTCCACTTCCTAGCTTTTCGGGTATTATCAACTGTTCTGTTTCTAGCGTAGAAATATCATTAAGAAAACATACTGCCACGCTGAACAACGGAAAGAGCAATAGTTAAATAATAAATACCTTTTCATCTTCTATCATTTTTTTATTGGTTGTTACATTCTTCATCTGTCACAACATGGGATGGAGATAAAATAGCACTACCGTAACGACGGTTCAACAGTTCTGATTATGTAGAATCAACACAAGACGATGAGCCAACTGGTTAAATCAAACTAATAAAAAACAATCGCCGCAGAAATAAATGTATAACTCCCTGCGGCAATTGTTTTATTGTAATATCCAAGCACATCGATCTATCAATTGTTTTTTACTATCATTGGCACGTACTTCTATTTCATTCCTTCCTTTTCTGAGAGGGACATCCTTGAACAAACAAACTTTCAAACTGTCTGGTTTCATCTTTCCACACTGACAGTCATTCACGATCAATATCACTTCTTCTACATTCGAAAAAACCTGTACATCAACGAGTGGCTTCACTCGATTCACATTACGACGCCCCGCGATATAAATCATAGGTTCCGGATTCCAATTGGCCCGATAAAAATAATAAGCATCCTTTTTAATCTTGCGATCATGGGTTACCAGCCCTTTGTCATTAATGCCCAGACGATCACCTTCCGTACGATGAGCCGCACCGAAATCAAACATATTCCACACAAAACTAGCCCACACATACGGACGTTCGTTTATTATTTTCCAATTCTGAATGTGATATTCTGTTTGCCAATTCTCTGGATGCCACCAACTTCCGGGAACAGTTTGTACCAATGAATCCTGCTGATGATAGATACTAGCACCCGCACCATATTCGCTGATGGCAATTTTCATTTCGGGATGGTTCTTATGAGTAGCATCCAACCATGTGGCAAGCGTAGCGGCGTAGCCCCATACCATCCGTCATAGCGATTCCAAGCTATATGATCAGTAATGAAATTCAACGCACCCTCCTGATTACTTGCAGAAGTAGTAGGACGAGTAGGATCCTCTTGATGCGCTATAGCATTCAACTCCTTTATATACTCTACAGGATTGTCTCCCTGCTCTTTTAATTCATTGAACAACCCCCAAAAACAGATACTAGGATGATTGTAATGCTGGCGTATCATCTCTTTCAACTGCTCTTTACCATTTTCACGGAAAGAAGGCTGATCAACAAAACCTTTATCAGCGTATCCTCCCGGCCCCACAAATGGAATCTCAGCCCAAGTAACAATACCATGTTATCCATTAAATCATACATATAGGTAGCTTGCGGATAATGTGCCAGACGAACAGCATTCACCCCCATATCAAGCATGATACGAGTATCTTCCTCGTGATGCACCGGACAAAGAGCATTACCCACTTCCGCCTTCTCCTGATGACGGCATACACCATGCAGCGGCAAGTGTTTTCCATTCAAGAAAAAACCTTTATCGGGATCCGTGACGTAATAACGTAACCCTAACGGCTGTTCCACTTTGTCCAATTCTTTTCCGTCTTTAATCAAAGTCAACACCGCCTGATACATGAACGGATCCTGCATACCGTTCCAAAGACGCGGATTCTTCAGTATGAACCCTATATCCTCTACCTGTACATCTGTATGAGGAATCATACTTACTTCCTTCTCCGTTTCATACACAGTCTTTTTCCCGTCATTAACCTGCAACCGGAGCACTACTTTCCGGAGTTCTCCCGTTCCATTAGAAAGATTTACGCGTGCACAAATAGTTGCCTGTTTATCCGTAACCTGTTGCTGTATGAGATAAACCCCAGACGATGCATAATCTAACGGAGAAATACACAGGTTATCAGTCAGCAACAGATGTACATCCCGATAAATGCCGCCATAAAAATTAAAATCACCGACCAATGGCATTACATCCAACTGCTCGCCATTATTGACACGTACCAGCAATGTATTCTCTTTTCCATATTCCACTTTATCGGTTATCTCGAAGACAAAAGCTCCATAGCCTCCCCGATGCTCACCTATATGTTTACCATTTACAAAGACGTTGCTCACGCAATTCGCCCCCTCGAAACGTAAAAAAAGCCGCTTGCCTTGCCACTCGGGACGGATGAATATCTTTTTAGTATAATTACCTATTCCCCGCTTGTAATCGTGCTTACCACCCAAGGCATCCTGCGCATTCCAAGTATGAGGCAAGTCTACCCTACGTGCAGCACTAGCATTTACTTGATGGGAAAAACGGAAACTCCAATCCTGATTGATAAGCTTATCTTCTCTTTGTGCCAACACCTGCATGCTGAAAGCTGCGGCAAATAATACGGTGAAAGTTCTTCTGAGGTTTTTCATATGTATTTTTATTATTATACTTTGATTTATGTTCCAACAGCAAAAATAGGCAAAAAACTGAAGAGAGCAACTAAAAACACAGAAGAAATAGTTGAATAACGAAAAAGGTAAAAAGTCAAAACCGACCCAATGAATAACTTTTTCTTCTGATATTCACAGCGGCATATATTATAAGCAAAATAATAAATCAACACATATCCTCTCAAAGATTTTTCCAAGCATTTCTTATAATATTTCGTATAGAAGCATGCTAAAAAATACCGATATAATTACAAATATAAAATCCAACGATATATTATCTTATTGTTTTACATTTAGCTTATAACCAACAGAGAGGGTTAAACTGTTATAATTCACACCTATATTATCATTTTTAGATTCTTTCCCAAGTGACATTTCATATTGAAGCTTAACCGTCCACCTCCGATTTTCAAGACCTACAGCGGATGCCATTCCCCAGTCGAAATTTCTCGCATGCTGATATAGAAACTGGTTGCTACCACCCTCCGCACTTTCTCCCACACCAGGATATCCTTCAATCCAACCGGAAGAAGGCATAGTTAGATAATATGGATTGCTGTCAATATGATTTTTGATACAATATCCTATATATGGTCCTATCTCAAAGAAAAATTTAGTGGAATTGTTGCTATGGATAGAGAATTTAGCTAAAATAGGAACTTGTAAAAAATGCCTTGTCTGAGAAACATTTTCTATCCATGTAGCATCTCCATTACTATATGTTCCGCCATTATTCACAGAGTATCCTCTAAAAGTATAATATAATCCCGACTTCATAGAGAACATATTATTAACATTATAATCTGCAGATATCCCTAAACGAGTGGATGGACGCCAACATTCTCCATATCCAGTTCTTTGTATTGCAGATAACCCTGCTTCGGTTGCCCATGTAACACGCTGAGCATTAGCCCACATGCTACAAGAAAAAACAACAGCAAATAATAATACTTTTTTCATTAGAAAATAAATTAAAGTTAGTAATTCTATAGTTTATACTATCGTGTCGCTATAATCTTTTTCATCATAATAACTTCATTTTTTGACAGAATGACAACAAAGTTCCGTTTTACCCCCATCCATGAAATCATTTTTATTTCAAACTAACATTTTACCAAACCAATAAAATTGAATGTAAGTACGATATAGCGATGACTGATCCGCTAAAAAACAATACAATGGAAACAAGCAATAAGTATTGTTTCAGGCTTACAAAAGAAGAAGCCATTTTAAATTAACACATTGAATGCATGATTTTTTATATATTTCCACATCAACAACAATTCATCTTGGTACACAATAAAAAAGGAGCCACCCAATGAACTAAAGCCATCGACAAACTAAGGTCAGAATATCCTCTTGACTTATTATTGAAGTTGAGAAAGATGATTCTGTCTGTATTCTATTATCATCTGAAATACCTGAAACAAACAATAAATATGCCATGAAGAAAAACATAAAGCCTATCGTCACATAACTGCGGAAATATATCTATCTCCATTTTGCAAAATCATACTATTCCAAAACATTCATTTGTGGATCATCCGCTCCAATCCATTAGCAAGCAGTGCCTGGGAACAGGCAATATTCCGGTGAATAAATCTGAGTCAGTAGATTTTTATTGGGAGTAATTTTTACCCTCATACAGTATTGCATGAGAAAAAAAAAAAAAGTTCCGGTTATGCTTTGACAGAATACCTATACTTGAATGGTTCAAGATGAAATTCAAAGAGTACAAAAAGAGGAAAAACAGACCGAAAAGAGGATTAAGAACATAATATTCAATAACAAAAAAAATAAAAATGCAATTTTGACAGTCAATAAATTGCATTTTTATTTCTATTTTTGTGGTTATCTGCGAGGCTGAATAATAATATAAATTTAACAAGATGTCATGAAAAAGAAAATGATTATTATATTTTTAAGTACAAGCATATCGCTACTATTTTCTTCATGTTCAACTATACTAGAAATTATAACAGGAGATAGACAGTGTATATATCCTAATTGCACAGAACGGGCTACCAGCAACTCAGCTTATTGCTCATATCACAAACCGTACTACTTAAAATAAACATTTATCTACGTAATTAACACGTTGAAAAAGATTTAAAATGCCTTATTTCAAAATATTTTCAGGTATTTGAGGGAATAGAGTTACATCTCCATTCACTACGTATTCCGTACCCTCTTCTTGCATTTGCATCGTAGGAGCAAGTGCAATATCTGAACGTATGTTTACAAACTTTGATAGTTGGTCCCAATCCACACCTAAATACTTATTTAGAATACTATATATTGCAGAAGAAGGACCTATCAAATTAAATTTATGACTTGATGCAGAAATATTTTCATTAGTTAGTTTGCCATCTTCGTCTGTTTTATAGGTTAATGTCAGAAATGGCATTGTTTCATATGAGAGGTTGGGATTATTATTTTTCTCGACAGAGAATTTATAACACCCCTTACTTATAAAATTCTCATCTACTTTATGCTCTAAATAATTAATACCCAATCTTACATATAATAAAATGTAAAATTGAGTATCTATTATGTAATCTACTGATAATCAGTATTTTCGCGGTGCGTACGGGACTCGAACCCGTCGACCCCATGCGTGACAGGCATGTATTCTAACCAACTGAACATAACGCACCAATAATTTTAATAAATCAAAAAGACTTGCGGTGCGTACGGGACTCGAA
>OKWC01000222.1_pt1 | contig 11936 bp, 10 predicted proteins | sample 1606971 | NCBI WGS metagenome assembly OKWC01 (sample SAMN04414076, study PRJEB24778) | human gut metagenome | material: faecal | host: Homo sapiens
TTTATCAACTGTCCCAACGCTCCCGATTGCCGGACTCCTTCACTGATCAGGAAAAGCAACGCTACGGTAATCATCCCTTTATTACTGAATCCCTCCAACATCTCTTTCGGAGTCAATATACCGAAACAAAGAAAGAGTACAGTAACAGAGAACAGAATCATTCCGGGACGCATTTTATCAAGGACTAATGCAGTCACCATCCCTATTAATCCCAAAAACACAATAATCATTTCGAATGTCAGCATCGTTTCCGGATATTAATTTCGTTTAACGACAAACCAAGGATTCAGCAAGTCCGGCTTGTTATATTTCAACGGTTCTTCTTTTCCCGCCTGATATATTTCTGCTCCGGATGCCTTGGCTATGGCATGACCGGCAGCCGTATCCCACTCCATGGTAGGAGCAAAACGGGGATATTCATCGGCCAGTCCCTCACACACTTTGCAAATCTTGATGGAACTGCCTACAGACACCAACTCCACATGAGGGTATATCTTTCGCTTTTCCTCAATATACTCTTCCGTTTCGGCCGACAGATGGGAACGGGAAGCAACAATGACAAAAACTTCATTTGTTTCGGCACAGGGCATACGAAATACCGATGCCTTCATTTCTTCCAGTGAACGGCCTGCACGTCCGGTCACTCCTTCCATTTTATAAGCGCCGGTTGCCACTTCACCCCAATAAAGCGTTTCTTTGACAGGAACATAAATCACTCCAAAAACAGGAACTCCTTCTTTTACCAAAGCAATATTGACAGTAAATTCCCCATTCCGTTTTATAAATTCCTTTGTTCCATCCAAGGGATCGACTATCCACAACGTATCCCATTGCGCCCGTTTCTCGTAAGGCAAATGCTTTCCTTCCTCACTCAATACCGGATAGTCTGTTTCCTGCAAATAAGTCATAATGGTTTCATGCGCCTTACGGTCTGCAAGAGTCAGTGGAGAATTATCGGCTTTCCTTTCAACCTGAAAATCAGAAGAAGGATCATTATAAACGTTCAGAATTTCCTTACCGGCAGCTAAAGCCGCATCCATCGCTTTTAATATATATTCAGTCTGCATAGTGTTTACTTCCATTAAAATGCTTCTGTCATATTGAAATAGAACAAACTTTGATCATTGGCAAAATTACGTCCGAAATCCAGACGTACATTCATACGCGGCTGCACCTCGATACGAAGTCCCACACCGGCATTAGGAAGCACTCCTTCAATCTTACCCATGGTAGGCCCCATAAAACCGCACCCTCCCCATGCAACAAAACCCAAATGATGCAACATACGCTTTACCCATGTACTTTTATCCGTATTGAACATCTGACGATATTCGGCGAGCACCACATGAGAAGATTTATCACGATACTGCCCCATATAATATCCACGAAGATCAAAAGGAGTGCCACTTAAAGCATATTGGTTCATAGGAACATCCCCAAACACATTCTTGGTTTGGGCAGTCCAAGCTATAACTTTTCTATTTCCTACCTTTTTGTATTGGCGGTAGTCCACTTCCAAGCGGTAGAAGTTATTATCTCCTCCCAAAAACTTCTGGTACATCAGCCCACGAAAATCCAGATAAATGCCTTTATAAGCATTGGCAGGAATATCCCGGCTGTCATAAGTCAGCAGAAATCCCACTCCCGAACTGAAATTGGAATATCCGTGAGCAGTGCCTCCCAACCTTTTGTAATCAGGCTGATCTACCAAATACTTGGCAGGCTCGGATATTTTATCATAACTCAAGTCAATCTGGGGACCGGCAAAGAAATTACTTTTACCCAAACGGAATAAAACCACGGATTAATCTGGAAACCGCTATAACGATATTCACTGGTAGAGTCACTGCGCTCATAATGCTTATTGGTAGCATAGCCGATACCATAAAAATTCTCCAATGTATTCTTGTAAGTGAATTTTCCAAAAATACGGAATTTATCATTTTTGAAAAACAACTGAGGCTTCACCATCAGATTCAAGCCCCCCTCGAACATTACCGCAACAGCCATCGGCAACACAGAACGTTTCTGCAAGGTATCCGACGGATTCATACGAAATGTAACAAGAGCACTACCTCCTATTAACGCACCAAAGTCCGGAGTATAACTCGGTCCTCCCAATATATTATAATGTATATTGCGCTTAGCCACCTTCCGGCGCTTAATTCTTTTTTGAAAGTTGATGGATGGTGGTATCCTCAGGATTACTACCTATGTCACTTCCTTGTGCCGCCATATTCAAAGAACAAAGCAGGCACAGGACCAAGCTAAGTAATGTTATTTTCATATAATAGTTTATTGTCTGCCCAAAGTCCTTACTCAAAAAAACTTTCTACGGCAAATGAGTTTTCAAAAGTACAAAAGTCCTGCCAAAGAATAACGGTGTGTTGAATTTGTTTTTATTTAGTTCAAGAATTCTTTCACGTTCTTTATAATGTAACAATGTGTCAATATGCCAATGTGTCAATTACCATGCGGACATAGAGCAGCACATTGGCAAACCAGCACATTGGCAAATTATTTAAACAGTTTTTCCAAATCATCCTCATTAATCACGGAAAGAACCGTTTTACCATCCGGAGTATAATTAGGAGTAGCCACAGCAAACAAGCCATCCACCAAACCTGTCATTTCCTCATTCGTCAACACTTGTCCGGGAACAATTGCCGCCGCTTTAGCCAAAGTCAATGCCAGAATACTCTGCACCTCTTCTTTTACCTTGCCACCTTTTTCCATAGCTGTATGCACCATATTTTGGATCAAGTCTATCGGGTTAAGGCCTTCAATACCTGCAGGAACACCGTTTATGGCATAACTTCCTCCTCCCAAATCAGTCAGTTCAAATCCCAGGAAAGACAAGTCTTCCATAATTTCCTGCAAAATAGCCACTTCGGAAAGCGGAAACTGCACAATATCCGGAAACAGCATTCCTTGAGAAACACCTTGACGACGACTTATCTGGTCTATATACTTGTCATATAAAATACGGATATGGGCACGCTGCTGATCAATGATCATTAAGCCGGACTTTACAGAAGTCAAAATAAAACGTCCTTTAAACTGATAATGCTGGCCAGATTTCTCACTGACTGAAGAGTCCTCCACATGATCATACAATCCGGGATTTTCCTCCGCAGGAGAAGCCTCTTCCGCCCTATAATCATTCTCGTCAGGATGAAAGTTTTGAGAAGAAGCATGACGTTCCAGCCCCGCATACAGTTGTTCCCAGTCCTTACTAGGCTTTGAATAAGAAGAGGGAGGAGCAGCCGAAACATTAAAAGGATTATAATCAGGATTATAAGTCGTCTTTGGTGGCTGTATACCAGTGTATGGAGATGCATCAAAGGCTGGAATATCCGGCATTCCCTCCGTATCAAAATCAATGGAAGGTACCGCATTGAACTTACCTAGAGTTTCTTTCACGGCAGCTGCCAATATCTGCCAGATGGCTTGCTCGTTCTCAAACTTTATCTCTGTTTTAGTAGGATGTATGTTCACATCAATATTAGCAGGATCCACCTCAAAATAAATGAAATAAGATACTTGCTCACCCACGGGAACCAACTGCTCGTATGCATCCATGATAGCCTTATGAAAATAAGGATGGCGCATATATCGCCCGTTTACAAAGAAATATTGGCGGGCTCCTTTCTTACGGGCTGTTTCAGGTTTTCCTACAAACCCGGAAACACGGACCATTGTAGTATCTACATCCAGCGATAACAACTCCTGATTTATTTTCTTTCCGAAAACTCCCATGATACGCTGGCGCAACTGAAGTGCAGGAAGATTGAACAGTTCCGCCCCATTATGATGCAAAGTGAAAGACACCTCCGGATTAACCAATACAATCCGTTCAAACTCCGTCAATATATTACTCAGTTCCGTCTGGTTCGACTTCAGGAACTTACGACGCGCCGGCACATTAAAGAATAAATTCTTCACACTGAAGCTACTGCCTTTCGGGCAAGAAACCGCCTCCTGTCCCTCTACCTTGGAGCCGGATATCGTCAACATCGTTCCCAATTCCTCCCCTTCCATACGAGTACGAAGCTCCACCTGAGCCACAGCAGCAATAGAAGCCAAAGCCTCTCCACGAAATCCCATGGTATGCAAAGCAAACAAATCAGCAGCTTCACGAATTTTAGAAGTCGCATGGCGCTCAAAAGACAAACGTGCATCTGTTTCCGACATACCTTTTCCATCATCAATCACCTGAATGGAAGTCTTTCCTGCATCCACTACCAACACGTCAACGTGCTGAGCACCTGCGTCGATAGCATTCTCCACCAATTCTTTAATCACTGATGCAGGACGCTGAATCACCTCTCCCGCTGCTATCTGATTGGCAACGGAATCCGGCAGCAAACGGATAATATCGCTCATATATCTTATAAACTTACGTAATTAAAAAGTAAACTCACCGGTCACCAGGTAATGCAGAATATACAACAAAACCAAAATGGCCACAAACAAAGCTCCATAAGTCATCGGCTTACGCCCGCTTTCTTTTCTGCGTTTTAAATGCTTGGTACCTTGAACGAACTTTCCACGGATATCTTCCGGAGAAAATTCTTTGGGAGGAAGCATACCCAACTCGCGTTTGGCTTTCTCCTCCAGTTTTTGCAGCTTCTCCTTCCGTTCATCCACATAAATATATTGATGGTTGAAACGGCGGGGCTTTTCCATCTTAAACATTCCCATAGCTATTTCTTTTTATTAAATAAATTATGATTGGGCAAAGGAACAGCGCTCCGGTTACTCTTCTTCAACCCCTGACCGGCTTTCTTTCCACGCCACTTAAAGATATCCTCTTTATCAAGCGGACGGATATAGTCAAACCACACAAAGTTATCCAACTTCATCTTCTCCGGCGGACGTTGGAGCATAGGATAAAGAGTACCGTTCGATTTCGGACTCATAATCATTTTTTTCATCTTCCGGTTTTCCAGAAACATATTCAGCAGACTGGTTTCAGAAACATTCATTCCAATCAGTGTACTGTCGCTTTCCATCGGATAATATACCAGACGAACCGAACCGATCACATCTACTTTGCGCATCTCACCGCCTTGAAACCAAGCCTTCATCTCTTTTCCTGTCACCTGATTATAACTAGTAGAATCCAGTTGTTCTACAGACAAAGCCTGATTCTGAATATGTGCCCAGTCTATCGTACTGTCATTCATATAAATCATGATTTTCTCTCCCAGCAACTGCTGGTTGTTATTCCACAGTATAGGGTCATAATACATGGTCAGGCAGCTATCCTTGGAGGAAAAGACCAACGAATCGCATACCCCCTGCACATCCGTGCGATACATACGTACTTTATGATACGCCCGCGTTTCCCGGAACATAGAATCAGTATTCAAATAGTAGGTATACATTTGCAATGTATCGGCATGCATAAACAAGCTGTCACCTTGTGAATAATCCACTGCCACCGCTTTTTTAGTAGCAAAAGCATACTTGGTCAATTCATTATAATAACAATAATCACCAGTCAGCATATTCTTGTTTACAGTATCTGTCATGATCACATTATCAAACGCCTCCCCGTATCCTTTTACACGATCATAAAACAGACTGTCTCCAGTCAAACGCTTCCCCTCATTGGTCAGCACGGACCGGTCCAACAATTCCGCCTGCCCTATCTGAGTATTATAAAAGCCCAATTCCGAATAAATATGGTTAGCATCACTGACAATATCGGACGGACCAAGGATATTGGCTATTTTGGTTGCTGTGCTGTATCGTAATGTATCGGAAGTCAAAGTAAACTTAGGATTGACCAACTTCACATCATAATTGAACACAGATATTTTGGTAGCCGGACTATATTCCCCCCATTCCGAAGTCAATACATTCTCCTCGTCCATCAATGTCCCGCCATCAAAGTAATATCCCAAATTATAAATACGATCGTAGTTCAGGCTATCCGTCAACAAAGTCGTATTCTTGTTTTCCATGCGTACATTATAGCGTACCTGGGCAATCTGGGTATTTCCGTCATAAAACAAATAGTCCCCATACAGAAACAAGGTATCCCCCTGCACCATCTTCACATTGTCAAAAGCTTCCAGCGAATTCGTTTTCTCATAGAAACAGGCACTGTCACAATACATATATACACTGTCGTGACGGAACGCAACGTTCCAATCAGAATCTGTGCATCCGGGTCCGGATTCAACGGACTTTTCTTCAACACATCCGAATGCAACAGATACACCTTGCTTTTAGCCGGTTTCTGTTCCCCTTTTTAGCCGGTCTCACCTGAGCCAGCAAGCAAAAGCCGAACAGGCACAGGACACTTACCACAAGTATCCTATGCCTGCCCGAAGAGTATTTATTCTTTCTTTTTCCAAGCATATACTTTATACACTACATTATTTCTTTACCCAACCCGGATATTTGAAATCGCATTTCTGCCACTTCTCATTAATACGCACGTAGGTATGTTTTTGTTTATCCCTGATCCACTTATCAAGTTTTTCTTCGCTGCGTTTTTCCATCACGATGCCTTTCAGCCGTTGGTAGTCTTCCGTTATGGTTGCCTTATGCCCGTTCAAACGGGTTTTCAATTTCACGATAGCGCAAATTTCCTTTCCTTTTGCATTAATCATGGTAAAAGGTTTGGAAATTTCCCCCACATTCATGCCTTCCACCATCTTTGCAGCCTCTTGTGACACCTGTGCCAATTGTTGCATTTCAAAACGCGCCGTACCAGTCTGCGGATTCGCCATCAAACCATGGTTGTTACGCGTGTCCTTATCGTGAGAGATATAAGTAGCGGCATCATCAAAAGTAAATTTCTCATTACGGATATCATTGGCAATAGAATCCAGACGTAACAAGGCTGCTTCCAGATCTTTTTCATCCACTTTCGGTTTTAACAAGATATGGCGGGTATTGATACGGTCACCACGTTTTTCGATCAACTGGATAATATGGAAGCCGAATTCAGACTCCACAATCTTGGATACCTTGTTAGGATCTTGCAGATTGAATGCCACATTCGCATATTCAGGTACCAGCTCAGCCCTGCCCATAAAGCCGAGTTCGCCACCACGGCGGCGCGAACCTTCATCTTCCGAATACAGACGTGCCAAAGTGGAGAAAGCTATTTCACCGGAAGTAACACGTTCCGTATAGTCACGCAAAGTCTTCTTCACACGCTCAATTTCTTCCTGCGGAATCTTAGGTTCCATAGTAATGATCTGCACTTCTACCTGAGTAGGAATAAAAGGAATACTGTCTTGAGGAAGATCCTTGAAATAACGACGGACTTCGGCCGGAGTAATCTTGATATCCCCCACAATCTGCTGCTGCATTTTCTGCACCGTTTTTCCATCACGTATATTCTCGCGGAGCATTTCGCGTATTTGTGTAGAAGTCTTATTATAATATTCTTCTACTTTTTCCTTAGAACCAATCTGATCAATCAGCCAATTTGTACGTCTTTCCACATCACTGATAATTTCCTGTTCGGAAACCTCAATACTATCAATAGCAGCCTGATGAAGAAACAATTTCTGGATGGCAAGCTGCTCCGGAATAATACAATACGGATCACCGTCAAACTTGCGGCCTTCATACTGGGCATTCAGACGTTCATTCTCCACGTCCGATTTTAGAATGGCCTCATCACCTACTACCCATACAACCTCGTCTATCACATTGTCTTGCCCGTATACTGAAACAACGGCAAACAGCATCAGCATCAGTGCATAAACTTTGGTACACATCAATTTATTCATTTGAATTCAAATAATAGTAATTAATCTTGTTCCTGTCCGAAGCGTGTCGGTATAACTCTTCTTTGACTTTATTTATAAATTCAACCCGCTTCAGGTTTATTAAAATCTCCTTAATTTCCGTCTTTGCAAAATCCAGCGGCCTCTGTTGGTCCTTACCCAAGAATTCCTCTACATGCAGGAAATAACAAAACGCCGTGTCTTTTACCTCTATATTCCGGTTCTTGTCCAAATAGTTCTCATCCGTATCAAGCGCTTTCAAAGGTATTTTGACAGCAATATCGGACAATGGCATCCAACGGTCATAAAAATAATCATAGCTCACCGCATTGCGCAAACTGTATTTTTCCAGGCTCTCAATAGCATCCCGGTTATTTTTTTTATACCATTTGCGTACACTTGCCAAATCCTGAGAATGAAGAGGAACTTTTATAAACAGCCCTTTCACAAAAGGATGTTCTGTATGAAACAACTCCTTGTTTTTCTCATAATAAGCGCTGATTTCCTCATCACTTATCTCATTGGCCAGTTTCTGATTAACCAGTTCCTCCTGATACGTATGCATGATCAATGCCCTGCGATAGTTCTCCACTAACTTGGCAATCTTTGCATTATCAGGAATATTTCCTTCCGCTTTATCAAAAAGCAGCACATCCTCCACCCAGTTTTTTTATATAGTGCTCGGCAAACAAGACACTATCGTCTTTTGAAATATGGAAAGGCAACGCCGCCTGCAAATCTTCTTTATAGAGATATTCACCAGCAACTTCCACTAAAGGAGTCCTCCCCTTATGGTCGTGCTCCTGGCCGCATCCCGACAAAACACCTGCTATAACAAGTAACACCCCCCAGTTTTTCACGATATTCATATAACATTAAAATAGTGAACGAAGATACTGCAATAATTAATTACTTCCGTTATTATTAACTGTTTTTAAAACCTCTTGGTTAATTTCAACCTTATATTTCCGCTTCAAATCTTTCAACCAGGCATCCTCATAGACAGTCAGATAATCCTTGACAACCGCTTCTCTTACATCCTCATAACTTTCAGGACCTTTCTTTAACTTCTTTCCCATCACAAAAGTATAAGGTAAATCCGGCTCAGGCTGAAAGCTACCGCATTTAAAGACCAATTTATCAATATACCTGTTGGTCCCTATCTGAAAGACACCTGCTTCCATACGAACTTTGGAGGAAGCATCATCTCCAGTCAGTGTATGTAATATATCTTTCCACTGGGATACCGGTTTTTTTTTCAATTGTTTCTTAATAGCTGAAGCCGTTTTTCTATCTTTACAATGAATCACTGCTCCCCGATAATGCGGCAATTCCCAGGCATAGTCTGATTTATGTTGCTTGAAGAAGCGTTCCAGGTCATCCTCATTCCAGGCTTCATCACCCGATTGATATTTTTGCGACAAATAAGCCGCAAGCAAACCATCCTGCAATTCCTGCACCCGGAACTCCAGTTCTTCCTTCTGTTCTGCAGAAAGCTCCTTCCATGTACAATTGCCATTCTTCTCCAGATAATTCAATAACTGTTCCCGTTTTCTTCAAAACTGACACCCTGCCTGCGGTCTATCCATTTCACTATATGAATGCCCATAGGTGAATAAAAAGGAGCTGAAATCTTATTTCTTTCCAAAGATTCCAGTTTGTCTATCCATTCCTGCATATTCTTGTTCACAGGCATCCACGGCAACACTCCTCCCACATTTTTACAAGCTTCATCATCCGAGTACCGGCGGGCCAGCGTTGCAAAATCCGCGCCTTCCCGCAATGCTTCATAAACCGAATCCATTTGCTGCCGCACCCTCATTTCCTCCTGACGGCTTGCATTCTGGGATAAATATTTGCTAATATGGGCAATTTTGATCCAATCATTTGCCTGCAAACGTTGTTCACCTTGCAGGTATAACCGGCGGGCAGCCTGTTCCTCCTTTTCTGCATCTGCCAAATAAGTTCTTAAAAGTTTGCCCCGATACCAGTCCACCTGCCTGCGGAAAACAGACAACGTATCTATTCCCATATCATGTGCATAGCGTACTTTTAATTTATAGTTGATAAAAGAAGGTAGAAAAGAAAGCGGGGTCCGATGAGAAGATTTACGAAAATAATATTCAAACTCGGAACGTTTTACAGGTTCACCGTCAATAGATAACACAACTTCTCCTTGCGCCCGCATTTCCAACGCGAACACAAGGAGAAGTGACAGAATACCGACCATTCTATGCGGCATCATTCATACATTTTATTGAGGACGGCTGTAGTTAGGAGCCTCGCTGGTTATGGCCACATCATGCGGATGACTTTCCAATACACCTGCGTTAGTAATACGGGTGAATTTGGCATCATGCAATTGTTCTATATTAGCAGCGCCACAATATCCCATTCCCGCACGAAGACCACCTACCAGCTGGTAAATCACTTCATACAAAGTACCTTTATAAGGTACACGGGCTGCAATACCTTCCGGAACCAGTTTCTTCACATCGGCAGTTCCGCTCTGGAAATAACGATCCTTCGAGCCGTTCTCCATCGCTTCCAAAGATCCCATTCCACGATAAGATTTGAATTTACGTCCGTTAAAGATAATCGTATCACCCGGTGACTCTTCCGTTCCGGCAACCAATGAACCGATCATTACACTATAACCGCCGGCAGCCAAAGCTTTTACCACATCCCCCGAATAACGCAAGCCACCATCAGCAATCAAGGGTATACCTGTACCTTTCAGCGCCTTGGCAACATCATAAACGGCAGAAAGCTGGGGAACACCCACACCGGCAACCACACGGGTAGTACAGATAGAACCCGGACCGATACCGACCTTCACACCATCCGCACCGGCTTCCACCAACATTTTGGCAGCTTCGCCCGTAGCGATATTACCTACACAATATCAATATTCGGGAAACGTTTTCTTAGCTTCTTTCAATTTTTCGATCACATACATGGAGTGGCCATGAGCCGTATCAATAACGATTGCATCCGCACCGGCATCAACCAAGGCCTGCATACGGTCCAGCGTATCGGCAGTAACCCCTACACCGGCAGCCACACGCAAACGTCCTTTGGCATCCTTGCAAGCCATCGGTTTATCTTTCGCTTTTGTAATATCTTTATAAGTAATAAGACCTACCAGTTTACCTTCCTTATCCACCACCGGCAACTTTTCAATCTTATGCTCTTGCAGAATCCGTGAGGCAGCCTCCATGTCAGTGGACTGGTTGGTAGTGACAATATTCTCCTTCGTCATTACCTCATCAATACGTTTGTCCATATCCTTCTCAAAACGAAGGTCACGGTTCGTCACAATACCTACCAAATATCTTTCATCGTCTACTACAGGGATACCGCCGATTCTATATTCAGACATCAACGCAAGTGCATCTCTCACAGTAGATCCTCTCTTGATAGTCACAGGATCATAAATCATACCGTTTTCCGCACGTTTCACTATGGCTACCTGACGTGCCTGCTCTTCGATAGACATGTTTTTGTGAATCACACCGATTCCCCCTTCACGGGCAATGGCAATGGCCATTTTCGCTTCTGTAACCGTATCCATAGCGGCAGTCACAAAAGGGACTTTCAACTCGATGTTGCGTGAGAACTTAGTCGTGAGTTCGACTGTTTTGGTAAAACTTCAGAATAGGCGGGGATCAACAATACATCGTCGTAGGTTAATCCGTCCATTACGATTTTATCTGCAATAAATGACATAGGGCTTTATGCGTTTAGATTTTATTGCGTGCAAATATACGCATTTTATTCAAATATGGGAAAACGATAGAATATTTTTTTGCTAAGAGAATACGAAAATTTTGCAGAAATAAAAAGAATCAGTCCCCCAAATGGCTCACATAAAACAATTACAAAAAACAGGGAGTTCATGAAACAAATGAAGCGCTTTTATTCTTCAGGTCCAGTGTTTTTCATTAAAATTTGTACTTTGAACAAAAGAAACAAAAGAAACATGGAAAAAACAACCGCAATTTCCCTTTGCACCCAAAGACTTCGCACGCTGCCTTAACGCCACATGCCCCCGTTCCCAAAACTGCCTGAGACGAACTGCCGCCCTGCAGGATACGGATGAACATCTATTTCTCAAAGTGGTAAACCCGCTCCGTTATCCCAAGGAGGGTGAAGAATGTGAACTGTTCCGTTCCACCG
>OKWC01000223.1_pt1 | contig 11827 bp, 14 predicted proteins | sample 1606971 | NCBI WGS metagenome assembly OKWC01 (sample SAMN04414076, study PRJEB24778) | human gut metagenome | material: faecal | host: Homo sapiens
CAATACCACAATGAATGCTTCGCTGGTATCCGACAACCAGAAGCTGGGACTGGCAGTTTTCGGACAGAACAGAGAACGTGCCGGCTATGACCACGACGCGACGGATTTACCGAGCTGCCGGAACTGAAAAGTCAGACGGTGGGCATGCGCTCCTACATCAAGACCAGAGATTATTCGAAGGTTACGGTAGAGTATCACCACCTGCAGGAGCACCGTCGTGGTGGCGACCAGCTGGCTCTCCCGCCGCACGAGGCGCTGATAGCCGAGCAACTGAAGCACAGCATCAATACCGGAGGGGTAAAGTTCGACCTGTTTTCGCCCGATGAAAAACAGCGCCTGGGCATTTATGCCTCGGCACAGCACATCGACCGCGACAGTTACTACGGCGGAGGCGAGGACTTGCAGGAAAAACTGAAATCGTATGGCAACACCACCGACATGACCTGGGTGGCAGGTGCGCAGTACAACTATAACTTCGACCGCTGCCTGTTTATGCCGCTACGCTGACTGCTGGTGCCGAATATAACCAGGACCGCCTGAAGGACAACATGTGGGGGCGCGGCCGCTATCTGGACCAGCGGGTGAATACCGTGAGTGCTTTTGCGCAGAATGAGTGGAAAACGGCCCGCTGGAGTTTTCTGGTCGGTGCCCGCATGGACAAGCACAGCCTGCTGGACAAGCCGGTATTCAGTCCGCGTGCCAATGTGCGTTTCAACCCCACGGATAATATCAACCTGCGTGCCAGCTACTCGTTCGGCTTCCGAGCACCACAGGCTTTCGACGAAGACCTGCACATTGACAACGTGGGCGGAACGGTATCGATGATTCAGTTGGCCAAGGACCTGAAAGAAGAAAAATCGCAAAGCCTCAGCCTCTCTGCCGATATGTATCACAGCTGGGGCGACTGGCAGGGCAATCTGCTGGCAGAGGGTTTCTATACCAATATTTCGGATGTATTTGCCCTGACCGAGATTGGTAAGGACGAAAACGGTGTCATTATCAACGAACGCGGCAACGAAAAGGGGGCAGTGGTGTATGGCTGTACGCTGGAGGGCAAGCTGGCATGGCGAAACGTATGGCAGTTGCAGGCGGGATTTACCGTACAGCAGGCCCGGTATAAAGAGGCGCGTTCGTGGAGTGAGAACGACCCCAATGTGCCGCTCGAAAAACGCATGTTCCGCACGCCGGACACGTATGGCTACTTTACCATGAGCTATAATCCGCTGCGTGCACTTACGCTGGCACTTTCGGGAACCTATACGGGCAGCATGCTGGTAGAGCATCATGCTGGATACATCAGCCACAACCGTACGGAAACCACCCGCCGTTTTGTAGACATGGGCTTCAGGCTGCCTACGATTTCAAGTTCTACAAGAGCATCCAGATGCAGGTAAGCGCGGGCGTGCAGAATCTGCTGAACGCTTACCAGCAAGATTTCGATCGTGGTGCTAACCGTGATTCCGGTTACATTTATGGTCCAGGAATGCCGAGATCTGTATATGCCGTTCTGAAGTTGAGTTATTAAAATAAGATGTAGTGATTTTGGGAAACAGTCATAATCTGTTTCTAGCATTTGGACTGACCGCCTATACCGGTCTTGTAACCGGCATAGGTGGTCTGATTGCCTTTCTTGCCAAACACACTGACAGCTGTATTCTTTCAGCCTTTTTTCGTCAGTGTTATGATTTATGTTTCCTATGGACTTATACCAGAGTTGTTTTTTCTTTTTGAGCTTTATACTGAGCACACATCTTACATCTATATGTTGCTTTTATTGTTGTCCGGAGAAATTTTGTTTCTTAGCAATGATAAGCAGGAGATAATTGCAGATAGCTATCTATATCTGTGTGTACACTGAATTCTTAGTGATTCCGTAGAATGTCTTTATGTGCAAATGCTGCTTTTTTCTATTTGAAGAACAACTCAATTAGTCATCTCTCTCTGTATAACTTGGCAATGGTCAATGCATCAAGCTTAAAGTTATTGGAGGTGAAATGATAACTGTATTTGTGCTAAAGTCCTCATACACAGTAAGCCTAAAATCAGTATACTTTTGGGAAGTAAGTGCTCCTGTCAATTTGATGGTTTCATTAGAGAAAAGTCTAGCAGATTGCTCCACCTCTCTATTATCAATAACTTCGTAAAGTATATTCTCTTTTACTCTTGTTACAAAAAAGACGTTGTTAAGATGAAAATGCAGACACAAAGAGTTAACTCTTACTATAGGTATCTTATCCATAATTGGGGAATCATGAACTGCTCTTTCTGTCAAATGAGTAGATGTCGAGATGGAACCTTTAATATCCATCAAGATATATATCTTGATGGTTCCTCTATCATGATGTAACATAGTCCATAGACAAAGTTTCAGATATAGCTCAATCGTGTTGCTATCAAAGGTATAGACCATTTCATCCAGGTCAGGTATAAGTTTCTAATCCTTATATGCTTTCTTTGCTTGTCGTTCGTTTCGAGCAATGTGGCTTTTGGCATGGCCTTAATGCCAAAACGGTAAAAGTCGATAGAATAAAGGTTAGGTGTAGTCTATATGTCTCTTGGTCCGAATCTGTCCGTGAACTGATAAAGCTCATTAACATGAATTGGTCACAGCAAATGAACTTGATGGCATGCCTGTCACCCTTATAGCGGTTGACATACTTCTTAAATTCATATATGTTTACAAGAGACATAACTTGCGCAAAAATTGTTTTTTCCTTTATTCATTGTTTGCAGAATAGGCTGTTTATACCTACTTGCAAAACTATGGTTTCTAATCGAAAAAAATATTAGTCTCGTAATTAACTGATTATTAATTAATAATAGCTGTTTTGAGAAAACGTCTCCGGACAGCAGTGAATCGTAATTATAAATAATAAAATATTCTTATTATCCCTTTCATCAAAGATAAATCCCAATCCTGATTTGCCAGCCGCATTCTTTTTCAGGAGAATTTTCTTTATGGCTGAAGCCATGAAAATTCACCTGAAAAAGAATGCGGCGGCAAACGGATTAGTATTAATGGAAAGATTACAGGGATTAACTGCGACCGACGTGACGCATAGCTGTGATCAAAGGCGACTATCCTTATATTCCATTTATGACCTCAAAAATACTGTGAAAATTCACCTCCTCAATAACAAAACATAGCCTGCTTATTAAATCCCGAAATAAGACAGGGATTTCAGCTCCCTCCGATCTGCATAGTCCGGTGGCTTCGCTATGATATCTGATGTCATATTATGAACTTTGATGATAGTCTTTTGTGTTCCACAACCTTCTATTCTATTTTTGCAACAACCACTTAAACTAATGATTATGGAGATTGTGAACATAGAAGCCAGCACATTTATGGAAATGAACAACATATTGTTCAAAATAGAAAAACAAATGAAAGGACTGAACTTTTCCAAACCTGAGTTGAGTGAATGGTTGGATAACCAGGATGTATGTATTCTTATGAATATATCAGACAGAAAACTGTTGTCTTTAAGACAGAAAGGGCTAATCCCCTTCAGTCGTATAGACAGAAAGGTTTATTATAAAAAAGAAGATATTCTAAACTATATGAGGAACAACCTTAAAACACATATAAATAATGAAAATGGGACAGATGGTATTGAATAAGGATAGTAATGAGATCAAAAGATTTATTGAAGCCATGGAAGGTATATCCAAAATGTTGGATGCAAATTCTTTAATCTACAGACCTATATTAGACGGGCACCGTTATATTACAGAACAAGAATTATCAAAGGCTCTCAAAATAACCAAAAGGACACTCATTGAATATAGAATGAATGGTAAATTACCCTATTACAAAATAGGAGGAAAGATTCTGTATAAAGAACAGGATATTATAGAAATATTAGAAAGAAACAAAGTATTGGCATTTGAATGATATTTCTTAAATCATTAATAATCGACACAAATAACTTGTAACCACTCTAAATAATTATATAAACATTTGGAGGAATAGAACCGAACACTTACCTTTGTAAAGTCAAAAAATGATTAACAAGAATCTATCGAAAATTAGTGAATTTGGCATATGGCTGATTCAGTGGTTCGGGGATTTTTCCAAAGATATTAAAGTACTGCAAATTAGGACTTTGAATAGTATTATTCGATTCCTGGTGGCACCACTTTGAAGAAAAGCAAAAGACAGTAAAATCCTGATTTCCAAACGGAATCAGGATTTTTTGTTTTCTCACAAAACGCAAAATCCGGCAATAATCATCGACGAACGGCAAAAAGTTCAGCTTCAGTTTCCCAAGTACCATCCGGACGTTTTACCATACGTTGCCAACGGAATGAAGTCGTTGTAATTTCTGAAAACACCCACTGTATATTCTTCTCATTAATTTCCGTCTGAACAATCCTGTTTCCTTCTCTTTTTCCTTCCAGTTGTGTAGCCCCTCCTAATTCCGTATATAAAATATCCCATGCCTCTGTATTAGGATTATACATACGTACCGCAGTCGCATAAGCTGCATCCGGTTGATAATCTTTAATCCGTGCCTTACGCGAAGGGCAAATAAACACATCTTGAATTGCAGTCCCTTCCAGCACCCAAGCGAATATCCACTCTCCCTGAACATGTCTTTCGCCTGTTGTACCTTGGTTATCAACCCATTCAAATCCCATTCACCGACAAACTGTCCATACAGGTTATCTTTTTCCGGTATCAAATTGCTTTTCCCTTTTGACACTAATACATTTATAAATTCTCCCATACTTTATTTACTGACTCTAGATTAGACAAATATAAGATTTATAATTAATAATCACTAATATTAAAACAATTATCTGTATGCAATATCCATGTCGAAAGCAAACTGATGCATAGTATAAAAGACGGACTTCCCTACTCCCAAACAGATTTTTTATATTACACCCCAAAAACATTTCATTTACAAACTTATTGCAAAAAAAGTATTTGGCCATTAAATCTCAATTATTCAAGAAAGAAGTACCGATAAAAAGTCTTTTTTCCCTATATTTGCTAGGCTGAAAAAAATGTCATTAAACTCAATTAATATGAAAAAACTATCGTTTATTACTGTATTTGTATTCCTGTCCATTCTTTTTGTACAGGCACAGCAAGCAAAGTATGTATTTTATTTCATCGGAGATGGAATGGGTGTTAACCAAGTTTTAGGAACAGAGATGTATCGTGGAGAGTTGGAAGGCAAAATTGGTGTGACTCCGTTATTATTCACCCAATTTCCTTATGCAACCATAGCCACTACTTTCTCGGCAACCAACGGAGTGACAGATTCGGCCGCTGCAGGAACAGCACTTGCTACGGGAAACAAAACAAAAAATGGCGCATTAGGTGTGAAAAAGGATCTGGAAACCAAAGTTAACAGTGTTGCTTCTTGGGCAAAAATAAAGGTTGCCGTGTAGGTATCAGTACCAGTGTCAGCGTAGACCATGCCACACCGGCTGCTTTTTACGCACACCAAGGACAAAGAAGCAGCTATTACAACGTGGGTCTGGATTTGATTGATGCCAACTTCGATTTCTATGCAGGATCAGACTTTTTAGATCCCACCAACAAAAAAGCCGCTGGTTCAAATTCAGAAAGTCTGTACACACTGGTGGACAAAGCCGGATATACCATAGCCCGTGGCTACAAGGACTATCAGAAAAAAGCAAAAAAATCGGACAAACTGATTCTCTTACAACCTGCGACAGCAACAGACAATAGTGCTATCCCCTATGCTATCGATCGAAAAAAAGGCGATATGACTTTAACTGAAATCACCCGTGCCGGAATCAATTTCCTGTCTAAAGATCTATCAAAAGGGTTCTTCCTGATGGTTGAAGGAGGTAAAATAGACTGGGCTTGCCACAGCAACGATGCCGCTACCGTATTCCACGAAGTGATGGATATGGACAATGCCATAAAAGTTGCTTACGAATTCTATGAACAACATCCCGATGAAACCCTGATTGTAGTAACAGCCGACCACGAAACCGGAGGAATCGTTTTAGGAAAAGGTCCGTATACTTTGAACCTGCAAGCTTTAAAATCACAAAAAGTAAGTGAAAGCGGATATACTAAAATTGTAAACGAATTAAGAAAAAAATACAAGAATCAAGTACCTTGGGAAGTTATCAAGCAATCATTGAAGGATAATTTCGGATTTTGGGATAGTATTCAATTGAATGAAAAGCAAGAAGCATCCCTGAAGAAAGTATATGATGAATCATTTAGCGGTAAAGAGATAGATTTGACCAAAAGTGAATATCAACAAGACGAACCTTTGGCAGCTGAGGCCAAAAGAATTCTGGATGACATCGCTCTGGTAGGTTGGACCAGTGGTGGGCACTCTGGAGGTTATGTACCCGTATTCGCTATCGGAGCCGGCGCCCAACTATTCCAAGGTCGCATTGACAATACCGAAATTCCGGTAAAAATAGCAGAAGCTGCTGGTTATCCCAACAATTAATCGAAAGCAAGATAGTGCGACAAACGTTCCAAGTCTTTCTCAGTGAATTCCTCATACAAGGATAACTGGGAAAGACTTTTTAATTTTCCCTTTTTCCTCCTATATTCTATAATTACCTTTGCCTGATAAAAATTCATATAAGGATGAGAGCGAAGTTTGTCAAGCCCGGCCTTATTGGCATTTATCCGATGAATTGGTGCATTTCCGAGTTTAAACCATCTCAACATATCCTCATCTACATAGTTCACTTCCTTCAACTGAGCCATATCATAAAAACCTCCCAAACGTTTCCGGTAAGCCACAATCATGCGTGCAATGCCACTGCCTATTCCCGGAATCTTTTTCAACTCGGTAGTGTCCGCTTCATTCAAATCGACTAAAGTTCCTTCCGGATATTTATAAACCGCCAACGTATCTTTCTCCGCCTTTTTGATAAAGTGCAATGTATCCTGTTTCCGCCGAAAAGCCTCTGATATCTGGATATAAGGTTTTAACATATTAAATTTCTCGGACGACAAGCCATAAACACGAGAGAAATCATCCGCTGTCCTGAATTTACCGCCGGCTCTCCGGTATTGCAAAATAGTATGTGCAATAAAAGGAGGCAATCCACGTTGCAAAAATTCGATGGAATCGGCTGAATTTGGATCAAAAGCAGCCAATACCACCTCTCTTCTTTTAGGCTTATCATAGGAATATCGCAGAGATTCCTTCTCCTCCATCTCATGTACTCCGGCCAGAAAGTTTTTTATTTCTTCTATCCCCTCTTGATCCTGTTCCAAAGACTCTTCCTTTACTGGAAACAGAACCCATATACACATAAATATGAAAAGCAAAGTCAACAAAAAAAGTATAGCTCTGCGTTCGCTTTTCGAAAAATAGAAGAAGTCTTTCCACATTACAATTCTAAATTAGCCCTAATTCATTGATAAAAATCAAAATGATAGCCACAGGTGCCACGTATCTCAACAAGAAGATATACAAATTGAAAAGACCTGCTTTCAGTTTTCCCCCATTGGTCAATTCTTCATAAGAAACGGAACGTTTCAAATACCATCCTACAAAGATACATACCAGCAAGCCACCCAAAGGAAGCATTATTTTTGCAGTGACAAAATCAAGTAAGTCAAAGAATCCCTTATCAAACAGCGTATATTTCTGCATAACTCCCAATGACAAGGAAGAAATGATTCCAATTATAATGCACCCGAAAGTGACCAATCTAGCAGCACGGCCACGAGTTAAATTGAATTCCTCGTGCAGAAAAGCGTCACCACTTCATGTAGAGAAATAGTAGAAGTCAATGCAGCCAAAGCCAACAAGACATAGAACATCACCGAGAAAATATAAGCTAATATCGGCACACCGCTAAAAGCTTGCTGAAAAACATTAGGCAATGTAATAAAAATTAATGATGGTCCCGCATCCGGCTGGATACCTACAGAAAAGGCCGCCGGAAAAATAATCAATCCGGCCAAGACAGCCACAAAAGTATCAATCACACCGACACTCAGAGCCGTATTTCCCAGTTTGGTTTCTTTCCCAAAATAAGAAGCATAGGTTGAAAGACATCCCATTCCCAAACTCAAGGAAAAGAACGCCTGCCCCATAGCCCCTAAGAAAACATCTCCGTTCACTTTACTGAAATCAGGCTTCAGCAGAAACTCCAAACCTTTTTCCGCATTGGGAAGCGACAATGAGCACCCCACCAAAACTACTATCAGTATAAACAAAACAGGCATCAGCACCTTCGAAGATTTCTCTATTCCATCTTTCACTCCCTTTACTATAACAAAATGGGTGGCCAATAAAAAGATGACCAGCCAGATAAGCGGACGAACAGGGTCCTTCGAAAAACTCTGGAAAGCAACCACAAAATCTTCCGGCTTCTTATCTGCAAAACCATTCATTCCCGCTTCCAATATATATTCCAAAGTCCATCCTGCCACTACCGAATAATATCCTAGAATAAGAAAACCGGCCAAAACCCCCAAATATCCCAACCACTTCCAATGAGTTCCGGGTGCCAAAACCTTATAAGCACGTCCCGTACTTGCTTTTGAATGACGACCTACTGTGAATTCGGCAATCATAATAGGCATTCCCAACATAAAAACACACGCCAAGTATACTAAGATAAATGCCGCACCTCCATGATTTCCCGTTTCATAGGGAAACCTCCATATATTACCAAGTCCTACAGCCGAACCTGCCGCCGCCAGAACAGCCCCAATCTTACTTCCGAAATTTACTCTTTCGCTTTTTTGCATAAAAAACTATCAAATTATTATAAATCAACACTGGTTAGCCTGCAAAAGTATAAAATTAATCGTACTTTTGCGACGAATCACAAAAAAAATTAAAGTATGCTATATTATTTTAGAAAATATCCGGTATCCTTGATCATTGTAGCTATCATCTTTTATCTTTCCTTTTTCACTCCTCCTAAAACAGATGTGGAAGAAATCCCCTACATAGACAAAATAGTGCATATATGCATGTATGGAGGACTCTGTTTCATTTTATGGATAGAATACCTGAGGAATCATAAGGCTATCAATTGGAATCATGTAATATGGGGAGGCATCATAGCTCCTGTAGCTATGAGCGGGTGTATCGAACTGATGCAAGCTTATTGCACAGATACCCGCAGCGGTGACTGGCTGGATTTTCTGGCAAACAGCATTGGAGTCGGACTAGCCGCCTTAATAGGATATTACTTACTTCGCCCCCTTATATGGCGTAAATCCTAAAAAGAAACGCCGACGATTCTTCGCGAACAGTCGGCGTGATGATAAAAGTCAAAGTTATATAATAAAAGATAGAGAGTCAAACTTAACGGAAATCTTTCAGATCATTCTGCAACCTCTGACGAGTGAAAAAGATACGGCTTTTCACTGTTCCCAACGGAAGTCCCAGTTTTTCGGCAATTTCCCTATATTTAAATCCTGATACATACATAGCAAACGGCACACGGTAATCTTAGGCAACGCATTCACGATACGATGTATCTCTTTCAAATCATAAGCACCTTCTGTAGAATCGAATCCTGAGTCCTGTGGAAGATTCAAATGGAACAAGTTATCTGTCTGATCGACGAAAGTCTGATCACGCACTGTTTTACGATAATTATTTATAAATATATTACGCATGATGGTGTACATCCATCCTTTAAAATTCGTATCTGGAGTAAACTTCTCTTCGTTGTCCAAAGCTTTAAGTGAAGTTTCCTGCAACAATCATTAGCCTCTTCTCTGTCAGCTGTCAATTTAAATGCAAAGCGAAATAATTCGGTTTGTATACTTAGTAAATGCTGTGTAAAGTCGACTGTCTTCATATTAATCTATTTTTAAATTGTTATTTTCTGTTTTTGCTTTCTGCTGCAATATTAACGACTTCTCGCAAAAGTCACGACAGAAAAACTAACAACAAAGGGGGTATAAACTATCAAATAACAGTTTTTACCCCCTAAATTAACAGTTAACAGGTGGTTTCGTTTTAACTTTTAATTAGCCGGTATCCCTCCACCGGTTCCAGCATTACCTCCTCCACTTTTCAAATCATCATTATTAATGCTTCGCACAGCTTTTTTTACCTGAGCCTTCAACTCCCCAAAACGCCAACTGATATTAAATCCATAATAACGCATCGGAATTCTGGTAGCAGTAGAAGAGCAGAAAGTAGGAGTATTGATGTTATTCTTAAAAGTAATATATTTATTAAATAAATTGGACGAGTTAAGAGATATAGTCAGCCTCTTTTCCTTCAAGAAAGAACGACTGAGCCCTATCGCATAATAATAGAAAGAGGAACTTTTACCTTGCAAAGAGATATGCGGAGTACCACCCCCTCCGTTCAGACTCAGACGCAGATCCCAAGGCAGAGTCTGCTGGAAGCTTCCGAAGACATTTCCTTCCCAGCCATGATTCTTTAAATCAAGCCCTGAACTTCTATAATCCACATAAGCTCCCCGTCCATTGATATTAAGCGGGTTTTAGGAGACATATTCCAGTTCAAGAACAAAGACAAATTAATATTCTTACTTTTTCCTATATTATCATAGGTAGAATTCATCACACCATCTTTTATAAAGAGTATTGCTCTATACCATATTGACAAAAGAATAATTAGCACTGACATTTACATTAAATTTCTGCGAGAAACTACCGAAAGTAACACTAAGCGAATGGGCCTTTTCACTTTCCAAATCAGGATTACCGTAACTGATCGCAGTGGGGTTGCTGGTGTCAGTAAACGGATTCAAAAACCAAATACCCGGCCGCTGATACGCATATTATAAGATGCCCTCAAACTTTGAGTAGGAGCCAATTGGTAAGAGAACATCAAGGATGGAACCAAATCATCAAACTGAGCATCAAACTTCTCATCCTTATTTTTATAATCCGCATCCATAAATGTATGCTCATAGCGAATTCCCGCCTTTCCACCGAGTTTTTTGTACTTCAGCTGATAGCCCAAATAAGCAGCCAGAATATCCTGCTTATGATCATATTGCGTACTCATATCCTGATCATACTTATATTCTCCGGTTTTATCGGCCAGATAATATTTACCATCACTTTTACTTCTACGAAAAATATACTTTATACCAGTTTCAATGCTGTGTATCGAATTTATCGGATTGGTATAGTCCAATTGAGCCGTATGCTCTTGTGTGCTGGCATCATTTTTAAAATATTGGTTTTGCAAAAGATAAGGAACATTCAACGTATCCTCATAATCCGTATTCGCTTCACTGTTATTGGGGGAATGGCTAAAACGATAAGAGAAAGTAAGAAGTTCCCCTTTCTTTTTAAACGAATGCTGATAATCCATGTTGCCCCCCACTTCGCCAAAGCCCGATTCATTATTCCCCAAAGAACCGTAACCGTAAACCGGATTACCGGCATGATTCGTCATCTGGGTATTTCCAATCCTCTTATTCGTAAAATTGCCAGTCATCAGATTCATAGAAAAACTAATCAGATTCAAAGTGTCAATCTCATAACTTCCTTCCAGACTGCCAAATTGAAAATTGCCATAGCTCTTGCTTCTTCGATGCGACTCCAAAAATTTATTTTCCTGAGACGTGAAATCCTCACGATATGAATCTTCAAATCCCTTTTGAGATCCCTGGTAGTTATAAGAATAATTACCGGTAACAGTGAACTTGCCCGACTGAACCGTACCATAACCGCCACCATACACACGCGTATTGCTTGCACCACCATTCAATGTCACCGTATATCCTTCCATTCCAGCTCCTACAGTGATAATATTCAAGATGCCCGCCACCCCTTCCGCGTCATATTTAGCCCCAGGCTCGGTGATAACCTCTATAGATTTAATGGAATTGGCCGGCATACTCCGCA
>OKWC01000224.1_pt1 | contig 11756 bp, 12 predicted proteins | sample 1606971 | NCBI WGS metagenome assembly OKWC01 (sample SAMN04414076, study PRJEB24778) | human gut metagenome | material: faecal | host: Homo sapiens
TCAATGTGGAAAACATAGATGGAGGATGAAATAATTTAAAATATTCAAAGATGGTATTCATTGGTCGGAAGGAGTTGCGCAATCAGGACCGGTGGGGGATCGTACCACTGCTTTCTATAATCCGTTTACTCAAAAATGGGCTATTAGTCTACGGCAGGGGAGTAAAGCAGACGGACGCTCTAGAGGCTATTTGGAAAATGAAGATCCAGAGATGGCAGTTAGCGTGGCGCATTCATTGGCTAAAGGAATAAAGGATAAAAATATAGTTTTGTGGTTTACTCCTTCCGATAAGGAACTGCCACATCCTGAATTTCCTGATGTGCGTCCAGCCATTTATAATTTTGATGCTATGCCTTATGAAAGTGTTATGCTAGGGTTCTATGCTATGTGGAAAGGACCAGAGAATGATCTCTGTGGTAAGTTAGGTATTCAGAAAAGAAATGAAATAGGGATGGGATATAGTCGGGATGGTTTTCATTTTTATCGTCCCAGTTATGAACCTGTTATGGGAGTAAATGAAACGGAAGGGGCATGGAACTGGGGAAATATGCAGTCTATTATTGGCGTACCTCTCATTGTTGGTGATTCTTTGTATTTGTATTCTAGTGGAAGAATGAAGAATAAAGTGATGTGGGATGGATTTACTTCTACTGGGTTGGCAACTTTACGTCGTGATGGGTTCGTTTCCATGCATACAGACACAGAAGGGGTACTTGTTACCGAGAAAATAAAGTTTGATGGTAATCATTTTTTTGTGAATGCACAAGCAAAGGATTTGCAGGTGGAGATAATGGATGAAAATGGTAATGTGATTACGGGATTTTCCAGAGAGGATTGTAAGGAAATGAATGATTTGAACAGTACTAAACAATTGGTAACTTGGAAATCAGGTAAAAAACTTGCTGCTCTTTCAGGCAAGATAGTTAAAGTGAAGTTTTATGTTACTTGTGGAGATTTATATGCTTTTTGGATTTCTCCATGGGACACAGGAGAAAGTAGGGGATATACAGGTGGTGGTGGTCCGGGACTCAATCCTTGTGGAATCGATATTAAATAACTGATATGTATAAAAACATAGTTGTGTTACATCGTGTATTTTGTTGGTGGCTGCTTCATGAGAATGAAGCAGTCATTTTTTGTATTACAGATAAATTTTGCTTGGTTGAGCTAAGTCAATATTTAAGTATGAGGAAAATGTAGACATAAAAAAAGGAGCAACGCCTTGCTCCAACCTTTGTTAACCTTAAATCTAATACTATGAAAAACACGTTGCAAAGGTACGTGTTTTAGTGAATTTTGCAAATAAAACAACTAAAAAAATATGTTTTCTAACACGTTTTAATACTTTTGTCCTATTTGTTAAGGATGAGGACTTTTTTTATTTACTTGTATTTTGTCTTTTTTACATATAAAACCGTATATTTGTTGCCACTTTTGCAAAAGGATAAAAACGAATGGTTTCAGTAGATAATTTGAAAGTAGAGTTTGGAGTAACGCCTCTGTTTGAGGATGTGTCATACGTTATCAATAAGAGAGATCGTATTGCGCTGGTCGGGAAGAATGGGGCCGGTAAGTCTACTATGCTTAAGATATTGGCAGGAATACAGGCGCCTACTTCAGGTAGTGTTTCTGTTCCGCGTGATGTGACGATAGGCTATCTGCCTCAAGTCATGATTCTGAGTGATAAACATACTGTGATGGAAGAGGCGGAGATGGCTTTTGAACATATCTTTGAGTTGCAGGCTAGTATTGAGAGAATGAATCAGGAGTTGGCGGATAGAACAGATTATGATTCAGAAAACTATCGTAAACTGATTGAGAAATTCACCCATGATAATGAACGCTTTTTGATGATGGGAGGTACCAATTATACAGCTGAGATAGAACGTACATTGATGGGGTTGGGATTTAGCCGGGAGGATTTTAACCGTCCTACATCTGAGTTCAGTGGTGGATGGCGTATGCGTATAGAGTTGGCCAAGTTGCTGTTGCGACGGCCCGATGTGTTGCTGTTGGACGAGCCTACCAATCATCTGGATATAGAAAGCATTCAATGGTTGGAAAACTTTTTTGAAGACAAGTGCGGGAGCCGTTGTATTGGTGAGCCACGACCGTGCATTTATTAATAATGTGACCAATCGTACGATTGAAATATCTTGCGGGCATATCTATGATTATAAAGTGGCTTACGATGAGTTTGTGGTATTGCGCAAAGAACGTCGTGAGCAGCAATTGCGTGCATACGAGAACCAGCAGAAGCAAATTCAGGATACAGAAGATTTCATAGAGCGTTTCCGTTATAAGGCTACCAAGGCTGTACAGGTGCAGAGCCGTATCAAGCAATTGGAAAAAGTAGTTCCTATTGAAATTGATGATGAAGATAATTCAGCCTTGCGGTTGAAGTTTCCGCCTGCCATGCGTTCCGGCAATTATCCGGTCATTTGTGACGGGGTGAAGAAAGCATATGGCAGTCATATCGTTTTTCACGATGTGACTTTGACTATTAATCGAGGTGAGAAGGTAGCTTTTGTCGGAAAGAATGGGGAAGGTAAGTCCACTTTGGTGAAATGTATAATGGACGAAATCCCATACGAAGGTAAACTGACCATCGGGCACAACGTACAGATTGGTTATTTTGCTCAGAATCAGGCTCAGATGTTGGATGAAAATCTGAGTGTCTTTGATACGATTGATTATGTGGCAAAAGGGGATATTCGTTTGAAGATTCGTGATATTCTGGGAGCATTCATGTTTGGAGGTGAGGCTTCTGATAAAAAAAGTAAAGGTACTGTCGGGTGGGGAGCGGAGTCGTCTTGCCATGATAAAACTTTTTGTTAGAACCGGTGAATTTCCTTATTTTGGACGAACCTACCAATCATCTGGATATGCGTTCAAAGGATGTATTGAAAGAAGCTATCAAGGAATTTGATGGAACGGTGATTGTTGTTTCTCATGACCGTGAGTTCTTGGATGGACTGGTGACCAAAGTTTATGAATTCGGAGGTGGAGTAGTAAAAGAACACATTGGCGGCATTTATGATTTTTTACAGAAAAAGAAAATAGAGAGTCTGAATGAGTTGCAGCTTTCGGCTTCTCCTACTATGTCTGCCACTAAAAAGGAAGAACTCGAAACGGTTAGTGAGAACAAATTATCTTATGAGGCGCAAAAGGAATTGAATAAGAAAATTCGCAAATTGGAGAAACGAATTGCGGATTGTGAACAGAAAATAGAAAAGCTGGAAACTGAGATTGGCGAGGTGGAAGCTGATATGGCTACTCCCGAAGGTGCATCGGATATGGCTTTGTATGAAAAGCATCAGAAACTGAAAAAGGACTTGGATCAGACGGTAGAAGAATGGGAAACCGTTTCTATGGAATTAGAAGAGATGCAGGGAAGTTAAAGTATGTATCATATATATAGAACAAATGAAAGCAAAACATTATTTACCAATGGCTGTATTGGCTCTGGCAGTAGCTGCCGGATGTGACAGTAAAAAGGAAGCCGTCATGACTTCGGGTATAGACTTGACAAATTTGGACACTACGGCTGTTCAAGGAGCTGATTTTTATCAGTATGCTTGTGGCGGATGGATGAAGAAACACCCTCTGACCAATGAATATTCCCGTTTTGGCTCATTCGATATGCTTGCTGAAAATAATCGGGAACAACTGAAAGGATTGATTGTGGAAATTGCTGCCGGGCAGAATGCGCAAGGTACAATAGGTCAGAAAATAGGGGATATCTATAAATTGGCTATGGATAGTGTGAAACTGAATGCGGATGGAGTAACTCCTATTCAAGCTGATTTGGAAAAGATTGCTTCAGTGAAGGATAAATCGGAAATAGTTCCTTTGATGGCGGAACTGGCTCATAGCGGTGTATTCCCTTATTTCAGTTTCTATGTGGGTGCCGATATCATGGACAGCAAGAGCAATTTGTTTCAATTGTATCAAGGGGGTATCAGTCTGGGTGAAAAAGAATATTATCTGGACAATGATGATGTGACTGTCAATATCCGTAATAAGTATAAGGAACATATTGTAAAGATGTTCCAATTGGCTGGTTTTGATGAGGCTGCCGCTAAAAAGAAAATGGAGGCTGTAATGGATATCGAAACCCGTATTGCAAAAGCTTCTTTCAGTGCGGTGGAACAGCGTAACCCTGCGGCCAATTATCATAAAATGTCTTTGGATGAATTAAAGAAAGAGATTCCGGGCATTGACTGGGATGCTTTCTTGAATGGTATAGGCGTGAAAGGGGTGACTGAACTGAGTGTTTCTCAAGTGGAGCCGATTAAAGAGGTTGAGAAAATTATCAATAGCTTGCCGGTTGAAAATCAGATTGCTTATATGCAATGGAGTCTGATAGACAGGGCTGCCGGTTACTTGAGTGATGATTTGGTGGCACAAAATTTTGATTTTTATGGAAAAACACTATCCGGCAAACAGGCTAACCAACCTCGTTGGAAGCGTGCTGTAAGTACTGTAAATGGAGTACTGGGTGAAGCGGTAGGTCAGATGTATGTGGAGAAATATTTTCCGGCAGCCGCAAAAGAACGTATGGTGCAGTTGGTAAAGAATCTGCAGACCGCATTGGGAGAACGTATTCGGAATTTGGAATGGATGGGTGACAGCACAAAGATTAAAGCTATTGAGAAGTTGAATTCTTTTATGTAAAGGTAGGCTATCCTGATAAGTGGAGGGATTATACCGGTTTGAATATTGAAAAAGATTCTTATTGGGCCAATGTGAAGCGTGCTACAGAATTCGAACTGGATTATATGTTATCCAAGGCAGGAAAGCCGGTTGACAGAGATGAATGGGGAATGACTCCGCAGACTGTCAATGCATATTATAATCCGACCACGAATGAGATTTGTTTTCCGGCGGGTATTCTTCAATATCCGTTTTTTGATATGAATGCTGATGATGCATTTAATTATGGAGCTATTGGCGTGGTTATCGGTCATGAAATGACTCATGGATTCGATGATCAGGGACGTCAGTTTGATAAGGATGGTAATTTGAAAGATTGGTGGACAGCCGAAGATGCCAAACGTTTTGAAGAACGTGCTCAGGTAATGGTGAATTTCTTTGATAGCATCCAGGTTTTGCCGGGACTCAATGCCAACGGTTCTTTGACTTTAGGTGAGAATATAGCCGATCATGGTGGTTTGCAGGTTTCTTTCCAGGCGTTCAAGAATGCGACAAAAGATGCTCCCCTGCCGGTAAAAGACGGATTTACTCCGGAACAGCGCTTCTTCTTGTCATACGCCGGAGTGTGGGCTGGCAATATCCGCGACGAGCAGATTCGTTTGCAAACCAAGTCTGATCCACATTCATTGGGCAGATGGCGTGTGAACGGAGCACTCCCTCAAATAGGTGCATGGTATGATGCTTTTGGCATTAAAGAGGGGGATCCTATGTATTTGGCTCCTGAAAAACGTGTTTCTATTTGGTAAGCTTTGTATGTAAAAGATAATAAGAAAGCATGGTAATTGCTGAGAATTCGGCATTTACCATGCTTTCTTTTTGGAATTTACATGATAAACACCTATTTTTGTGCCCGATGAAACGGAGACGATACATAGCATGGGTATTGATGTTGGTCAGCATTATCATGTTGACAGCATCTGTTCTGCCTCATCATCATCACGGGAATTCTTTGTTTGCAGCATGATATGACTTTGTGCGGCTGTCAATGTTCCGTGCAGCATCAGCAGCATAATAATAGTTCTGATGAGAATCATACATGTAATGCCGGATGTGTGACCAAGTTTAAAAGTGTAACTCCGGATCGGGCCCAAGACAGTGTTTCTCCTGATTATTCGTTTTGTTTGCTGTTATATACGGTGACGGATGTATTGGCGCTTTCATTGCGGTTGACAGAACACAACACATTACCTTATAATTACTATTTAGAAAAACTGCATTCTACGTGTCTTCCCCACGTAAAGGGGTTGCGTGCTCCTCCTTGCGATGTTCTTGCTTAACAGATAGAAAGTTTATCTTTTTATCCGCAACTTTGTTGCATTTTCTTTACACTAATTTTGCATTTAATAAAAAGTAAGAACAAATAATATCATCATGAAGAAACTTATCTTTATGGGAGTCTTAGGCTTGTTCCTCTTAGGCTCTTGCAACAGTAAATCGGGTCATGATCACGAAGGACACGATCATGGAACGGAGGAAGCACATAATCACGACCACGAAGGGCATGACCATAATCACGAAGGGCATGACCATGAAAAAGAAAACCACGACCATGAGAATGAAGGTCACGAAGGGCATAATCATGAAGCGGAAGCTTCTGCAGCCGGACATTCCGATGAGATAATTCTGGCTCCAGAAAAAGCAAAAGCAGCCGGGGTAGAATCGGAAATAATCCGGCCTGAATCATTCCGTCAGGTGATAACGACCAGCGGTCAGGTGCAGGCAGCACAAGGCGATGAAAGCGTAGTAGTCGCCAATGTAGCCGGTGTGGTTTCTTTCCGCCATCCGGTAACGGACGGTATGAGTGTGAGCAAGGGGGCTCCCATTCTGAATATCTCTGCTGAGAATATGCCGGACGGAGACCCTGTAAAACGTACCCGTATCGCATATGAAACCGCCAAAAAAGAATATGAACGTGCCGCCAAGTTGGTAAAAAGTCAGATAATATCGCAGAAAGATTTCAATGCCATTAAGGAGAGTTATGAAAATGCATTATTGGCATACGAGGCTATTTCAAAGAACCAGACCAAGACAGGTGTGTCCGTCACAGCTCCTTTAGGTGGTTATATCAAGAATTGTCTGGTGCAGGAAGGTGACTATGTGTCGGTAGGCCAGCCTTTGGTGAGTATCACTCAGAACCGTCGTCTGTTCCTTCGTGCAGATGTTTCCGAGAAATATTATGGTTATCTGCATAGCATCCAGTCGGCAAACTTCAAGACTCCATACGATAATAAGGTATATGAGCTGGGTGAGTTGAAAGGGCGTCTGCTTTCTTATGGTAAAGCATCCGGTGGTACTTCTTTTTATGTGCCTGTAACTTTCGAATTTGATAATCGGGGAGATGTGATTCCCGGTTCGTATGTGGAGGTGTATCTGCTCTCGTCGGAAATGCCCGATGTGCTGGCCTTGCCTGTTACGGCACTGACCGAAGAACAAGGTTTGTACTTTGTTTATCTGCAACTGGATGAGGAAGGATATAAGAAACAGGAGGTAACTTTGGGAGCGAGCAACGGAAAGAAAGTGCAGATTCTGACCGGTTTGAAAGCCGGTGACCGTGTGGTAACAAAGGGAGCTTATCAGGTGAAATTAGCGTCGGCTAGCAATGCGATTCCGGCTCATAGTCATGAACATTAATCAGCCGTCCTATGCTAAATAAGATTATACATTTTTCCCTTCAGAACCGTATATTGGTTCTGGTGGCGTCGGTTTTGCTGCTTATCGGCGGTACTTACACGGCTTTTCATACGGAAGTCGATGTGTTCCCCGATTTGAATGCGCCGACTGTAGTGATTATGACCGAAGCGAATGGTATGGCCGCCGAAGAGGTGGAACAATTGGTAACCTTTCCTGTAGAAACTGCTGTGAACGGTGCGACCCATGTGCGCCGGGTGCGTTCATCTTCCACCAATTGGCTTTTCCGTTGTGTGGGTGGAATTTGAATGGGATACCGATATCTATCTGGCCCGTCAGATTGTCAGTGAGAAATTGTCCTTGGTCAGCGAGGAGCTGCCCGAGAATGTAGGTAAACCTACCATGGGACCTCAGTCTTCTATTTTAGGTGAGTTGCTGATTATCGGTCTGACTTCGGATACTACTTCCATGCTCGATCTCCGTACACTGGCAGACTGGACTATCCGTCCGCGCCTGCTCTCTACGGGAGGTGTGGCACAGGTTGCCGTGCTGGGAGGTGATATCAAGGAATATCAGGTGTTGCTTGACCCTGCCCGCATGAAACATTACAATGTTACGTTGGCAGAGGTGATGAACGTTACCCGTAACATGAATCAGAATGCCAATGGCGGAGTGATTTATGAATATGGAAACGAATATATTGTTCGCGGGGTGCTTTCCAGTCATGATGTGGATCAGTTGTCACGTTCCGTCATCAAGACGGTGGAAGGGGTGCCCGTCACATTGGAGGATATTGCCGATGTGAAGATTGGTTCGCAGGAACCCAAACTGGGTACTGCTTCGGAGAGAGGAAACCTGCCGTACTGCTGACCGTTACCAAACAACCCAAGACCGGGACTATTGAACTGACAGAGCAGTTGGAAGCCGCATTGAAGGATTTGCAGAAGAATCTTCCGGCTGATGTACACGTTTCTACAGATATTTTCCGTCAGAGCCGTTTTATTGAAAGCTCTATCGGTAATGTGAAGGATTCGTTGTATGAAGGTGCTGTTTTTGTGGTGATTGTTCTCTTCCTGTTCCTTGCCAATGTACGTACCACGGTTATTTCATTGGTAACCCTTCCGTTGTCATTGATTGTTTCTATATTGACTCTTCACTATATGGGACTCACCATCAATACCATGAGTTTGGGTGGTATGGCCATTGCCATTGGTTCGTTGGTGGATGATGCCATTGTGGATGTGGAAAATGTATGGAAGCACTTGCGTGAGAATCGCTTGTTGCCCGAAGGGGAACGTAAGAGCGTGATTGAAGTCGTGTTCAATGCTTCGAAGGAAGTGCGTATGCCTATCTTGAATTCTACCTTGATTATTGTAGTCAGCTTTGTTCCTTTGTTTTTCCTGACAGGAATGGAAGGGCGTATGCTGGTTCCGTTGGGCATTGCCTTTATTGTGGCGTTGTTTGCTTCTACGGTAGTGGCTTTGACGCTGACTCCGGTACTGTGCAGCTATCTGTTAGGTAATAATAAAAGCAAAGGATTGCCCAAAGAGGCATTTGTGGCCGTATGGATGAAAAAGCATTACCGCAATGCCTTGTTATGGTCCTTGAATCATAAATCCGCAGTATTGGGTTTTACGGGTGGACTGTTTGTGGTGGCATTGGTTATGTTTTTTACATTAGGACGCAGTTTCCTGCCATCTTTCAATGAAGGTTCGTTCACCATTAATATCAGTTCATTGCCGGGAATTTCTTTGGCAGAATCGGATAAAATGGGACACCGTGCAGAAGAGTTGCTGATGTCTATTCCCGAAATACAGACTGTAGCCCGTAAAACGGGACGTGCCGAACTGGATGAGCATGCATTAGGGGTTAACGTGAGTGAAATTGAGGCCCCGTTTGAATTGAAAGACCGTTCCCGCCAGGAATTGGTAGCCGATGTGCGTGCCAAGTTATCTACCATTACCGGTGCGAATATCGAAATAGGCCAACCTATCAGCCACCGTATCGATGCCATGCTTTCGGGTACCAAAGCCAACATTGCCATCAAACTGTTTGGTAATGATTTGAACAAGATGTTTGCCATCGGTAATCAGATAAAGGATGCCATCAGCAGTGTGGAGGGTATTGCCGACTTGAATGTGGAACAACAAATCGAACGTCCGCAGCTCAAGATTGTTCCCAAACGCGAGATGCTTGCCAAATTCGGTATTTCTTTACCGGAGTTTGCCGAGTTTGTATCAGTGAACATGGCGGGTGAAGTCGTTTCACAGGTATATGAAGAAGGCAAAGCGTTTAATCTTATTGTCCGTACCAAGGATGAGGTGCGTGATGAGATGGAGAAGGTGCGCAACCTGATGATTGATACCGGTGACGGTCAGAAAATCCCTGTCAACTATGTAGCCGATGTGGTTTCTGCCATGGGACCGAATACCATCAGCCGTGAGAACGTGAAGCGTAAGATTGTGATTTCGGCCAATACCAGCGGTCGTGATTTGCGCAGCGTGGTGAATGATATACAGGAACGGATTGATGCGCAAATCAAGCTTCCCGAAGGATATCATGTGGAATATGGCGGTCAGTTTGAAAGCGAGCAGGCGGCCAGCCGTACGCTGATGCTCACTTCGTTTATGAGTATCGTGGTTATCTTCCTGTTGCTTTATACCCAGTTTAAGAATGCAGCCCAAAGTGGAGTCATTTTGTTGAATTTGCCTTTGGCGTTGATTGGTGGGGTATTTGCATTGATGATAACAACGGGTGAGATAAGCATTCCGGCTATTATCGGCTTTATCTCGTTGTTTGGCATTGCTACCCGTAATGGTATGTTGTTGATAAGTCATTACAATATGTTGCGCGAAGAAGGTATGGAGTTGAAAGAAAGCATTCTCCACGGTTCGTTAGACCGTTTGAACCCTATCCTGATGACTGCGTTATCTTCCGCGCTGGCTTTGATACCTTTGGCATTCCGTGGCGATTTGCCGGGTAATGAAATACAAAGCCCGATGGCGAAAGTTATTCTTGGAGGTCTTTTGACATCGACTTTCCTGAACGCTTTCATTATTCCGATTGTTTATGAACTGATGAACCGAAAGAAGAAATAATAGAAATAATATGAAACGAATCTTAGTTATAATAGCCCTCTGCTCTCCCTTGCTGATGCAGGCTCAGAGTATTGAGCACATTTTGAAAAGCATCGAGCAGAACAATAAAGAGCTCAAGGCACAGAAACATGCCGCCGATGCGACCAAGATGGAAAACCGGACAAACAACAACTTGCCTGATCCTACGGTGAGCTACAGCTCTTTTTACAGTAATGGTGCCGAAGGTGGTCACGGTACGGAATTCGTTGCTTCGCAAGGTTTTGATTTTCCTACTCAGTATATTGCCCGCAACCGGCAGGCTACTTTGCAGAACGAAGCGGTGGACAAGCAACAACAGGCTGCCCGCCGGGATATTCTGCTGAATGCGAAGAATCTCTGTCTGGACCTTATTCTGTTGAATCAGGAAAAGACATTGATGGATATCCGTATGAAAAATGCGGATGAATTACAGGCACTTTATGAAAAACGTCTGACTACCGGTGATGCGAATATACTGGAAGTCAACAAAATCAAGATGGAGCGTATGAACGTGCAGACGGAAGTTGCCCAAAATAGCGCAGCTCACCGCACTGCCTTGCAGTCTCTGCTTGCCATGAACGGTAACATGCCTTTGGAGTTTGCTGAAACCACGTATCCTGCCATACAGGAAATCAATGATTACAATGTTATGAGGGATGAAGTGATGGCGTCAGACCTTGACTTGCAGGCCGCCGCCGCCACTGCCCGTGCCGCCGAGAAGCAGGTTTCGGTAGACCGCCAAGGATGGTTGCCGAAGCTGGAAGCCGGCTTTCGCCGTAACACGGATGATGCGGTTTCGATGAATGGTTTTGTGGTAGGGGGCTCCTTGCCTCATCCCTCTTGTTTTTACTGGCAATATAAATTTACAAAGATGTCACGTAACTATTTTATTAATGTATCAATAGTTTCTTTATGCTCTATATACCAAACCATTGCTTTGATTAGAGACTTCAACATAGACTTGCAATGGGGAATATACTATGTGAGTCTTCTTTTATTTTTTCATAAAAAAAGAATTTTAGAATGGCGACGTTGCCATTTTCTCTTAAACGCAAATTTAATATAAAAAGAATAATATTCATTATTTTTTGCTATGTAATTTCAGAATAATCGTGAATTATAGCCTAAATCCTTTGCTTTTCATAGACTGCTGCATTTTCCCAAACTGCTCCTTAAACCGGTCGGAAATTAGGTTGCTTGTTTATTGTCAATGTTAGTTTGCTATCATTTGCAAAGTTTTTATCAATCTTAAAGGTAGCTTCCCTTACCTCAAATTTTTTGCTTATGAGTTTCCGA
>OKWC01000225.1_pt1 | contig 11750 bp, 7 predicted proteins | sample 1606971 | NCBI WGS metagenome assembly OKWC01 (sample SAMN04414076, study PRJEB24778) | human gut metagenome | material: faecal | host: Homo sapiens
CAGTGTCCGAGACGGCAGCAGCGATATTCAGCTGTTGGCTGTGGACGGCAGAGGCCACCATGTCCAACAGTTTCCCTGGCTCTTTATCTGCCCTGACCAGCAGCGGCAACGCCGTCGTGGGCAGAGACTTCCGCTTCGCTTCACTCAGCGGGGATCATCGCAGTCTCAATGATCTTACCATCGTCTGGAATGAGACTGTCAATGACGCCAACGGCGCGGTAGATCACGGCATTTTGAAGGCGGCCAAGCTGCGCTATGCCACAAATACCTACACTCTCTCTGCACCATTGGAACTGGCAGAGCTGCCGGATCGCACGCTGGCTGACCACTTTGATACCTATGTCAGTGGCAACAATCAGGTGCAGGCTGTCATTCAGGCTACCTTCTATGACGATGAAAATCCGCAGGTAATCGGCGGCGTGACCGTTCCGGGTGAGAAAACGAACCTCTATACCGTTACCTCTGATTTTGTCACCGATGCGGTGGCAGTGGAACAGATCGGTGTGGATTATGCAACGCTGGCGTTGAACAGCCTGACACCTATTCGCTTTACCATCCGCAACACCGGGCTGAACGATGTGACAAACCTAAAGGTCAGCATTGGCAGCGGGGAAACCGCCACCCTTACGGAAACACTGCTGCCAAATGAAAGCACCACCCTTACCGTCTGGCACCATGTGGGGAACCTCGTGACCAACCCGAGCTATACCATCACCGCCGCCAGCGGCATCAACGAAAAAGGCACAGTGTATCTGGATTATCCCGACATTGGGATCTCGCAAATGGAAGTGATTGAGGAGAGAGCCGGCAAGCGTACGGTGCGCATGACCCTCTATAATTCCTCTGCCGCCACTCTGGCTGGCAAAAAGGGTCGCGAGGTGAAGCTTGCGTTCTATGCGGATGATCTGCATACCAAACATGCAGAGGTAGCCTGCACCACAAACGGCGTATCGGTTCGCGATAATGAAATCACCATTTCCGAAGACAGCGCCCTCGCCCGCATCGATCAGGGAACATTTACACTGGACCTGACCTATGATCTGGGCAAGTATATGAACTCCATTGGCAAAACAGAGATCCCAAATGTGGGTACCTATCTGTACGCCGAGGCGTGGGCGGAAGGTCAGATCGGTGGAACGGGAAGCAATCAGCGCCTGCCGGAGTATGATAGCAGTGACAGCGAGGCCAGCGTCCATATGACCGGCGCACTGGCCCGCACCGGAGAGCGGATGACGATAGATGTGACACAAGGGAACAACGGCAACGGTCACAGCACCGCCACCATTACCCTGCGCAACAACTCCCTGCAGTCTCAGACTAGCGTAGCGCTGGTGGCCACGCTGCTGGATGCTGCCGGGACCGTTCTGGAAACGAAAAAGACCAGTATTGGCGGTGCCGTCTCTGGGGAAACCTTCCAGACGGAAACCGTCACCTTCTCCCAGCTTGGCACCCGCGTAGTGGTGCGAGCCGCAGTGCCCGGTAATGACCTTCTGACCTTTGAAGGTCTGGCAGTGGGACTCGGCGATTTTACCGCCAACGGAACGAACTATACCTATACGCTGCAAAATGATAGCGGAGCAACATCTACGCTAGTCACAGCGATGTCTGGAAACGGCGAGCCCGTGAGCATCAACGGACAGGCTATGTCCACCGGCGGCAGCGCAAACGTTGCTATCCCCGACAGCGGCACAACCGACATTGTCGTGGGAATCGGTGCTAAAACCTACACACTGACGATTCTGCGCAATAGCGGCGATGAGCATACTCACAGCTACGGCAGCGAGTGGAAGAACGATGCAGACAACCATTGGTATGAGTGCTCCTGCGGCGATAAGAAAGATGTTGCAGCACACACCGCAAGCGACTGGATTATTGATACACCGGCAACGACTACCACAAGCGGCTTAAAGCATAAGGAATGCACCGTCTGCGGTTATACGATGACAACCGAAACGATTCCGGCAACCGGCGGCAGTGAACATACTCACAGCTACGGCAGCGAGTGGAAGAACGATGCTACGAACCACTGGCATGAGTGCTCCTGTGGCGATAAGACCGATAAGGCGGTGCACGACTTCAAGTGGATTGTTGACAAGGAAGCGACCGCAACGCAAAAGGGCTCTAAGCATGAGGAGTGCAAGGTTTGTGGCTACAAGAAGGCAGCAGTTGAGATTCCGGCTACCGGCTTCACAACAAAACCGATCGATTCTACGCAAACCAACCCGAGCACTGGCGCAGAAAGCACGAAAACCGGTGACAACAGCAATATGATCCTCTGGATCGCACTGCTGTTTATCAGCGGCGGTGTTCTGAAAGGTGTAAAGGTATTTGATAAAAGGAAAAGACATTACGTCAAATAATCAAGTATAAGTAACAATTAACGATCCATCACGGAAACATCACAAATACGGCACAGAGGGCATAAAAACCGCTGTGCCGTATTTCTTTCCTTAAGACTGTTTTTGAAAAATAAGCAATTTCTCGGGCATAACCCAAGATTTTTTTGCCGGATTCCATGTATACTGTGTATATCACACTTATGCATTTTTCATTTTTACCACGGCAATCGGATACACGGATATCAACAGATACCAAATACAGCGAGGTAATTATGAAAACAAGAGAATACTAAAGAAAAAAAGGGTGTCCTGAAAAAAGGGTGTCCATTAGGAAAGTGTACAAAATGATATTTCCTAGATATGTTATCCGGTAATTGTTTCCATCCTTTAAAACCAAATTCAGATATCAATTTTTTTTATTAGTCATTGAAAAATATATTAAAATATTATAAAATATTACCTAATATTCTTCTTATGTATATGAAGATATGCAATCAGGTAGTGGATATCGACAAAAATTGCATAGCAAAACTGCTAGATGTCGCCACAGGGCGACATTTTTAGTGTATTTAAAAACAGATGTTAAATATATTAAAAAGTATTTGCATTAACTAAGATAAGAAGATAATTACAGTACATAGAAAAGAGGGATTTTCATGAATTTCAACATAGCAGTTATGTCCGGTGATGGGATTGGTCCGGAAATTGTTGAAGAAGCAAAAAAGGTACTTGAAACAGTTGGTAAGAAGTACGGTCACACATTTAATTTTACGGATGTATTAATTGGGGGAATATCCATTGATACATATGGTGAACCACTAACAGACGAAGCTATAGAGACAGCTAAGAACAGCGATGCTGTACTATTAGGAGCCGTCGGTGGTGTCGTGGGTAAAGATAAATGGTACGAGCTTGCACCAAACTTAAGACCTGAGGCAGGACTACTAAAGATTAGAAAGTCATTGTCATTATATGCTAACTTAAGACCTGCATATCTGTATGAAGAACTTAATGAAGCTTGTCCTCTTAAAGAAGATATAGCAAAAGCAGGCTTTGATATGGTAGTTGTACGTGAACTTACCGGAGGACTTTACTTTGGAGAGAGATGTACAAAAGAGGTTGATGGTAAATTAACAGCAATTGATACACTCACATATACAGAAGACGAGATAAGAAGAATTGCAATAACAGGTTTTGATATTGCAATGAAGAGACGTAAGAACGTAATAAGTGTCGATAAGGCAAATGTTTTAGACTCATCAAGATTATGGCAGAAAGTAGTGGCAGAAGTCGCTAAAGATTATCCGGAAGTTAAAGTTACGAATATGCTTGTAGATAACTGTGCAATGCAGTTAGTAAAAGATCCAAAACAGTTTGATGTAATACTTACAGAGAATATGTTTGGTGATATTTTATCAGATGAAGCAAGTATGATTACAGGTTCAATCGGTATGCTTCCATCAGCAAGCCTTGGATATAACAAGATGGGATTATATGAGCCAAGTCATGGTGCAGCACCTGACATTGCAGGTAAAGATATTGCTAATCCGATAGCAACTATTCTTTCAGCAGCTATGATGTTAAGATATTCATTTGACCTTGATAAAGAAGCTGATGCAGTAGAAAGTGCAGTTAAACAGGTACTTAAAGATGGTATCAGAACAGTTGATATTATGTCAGAGGGCAACACTCAGGTAGGCTGCAAAGCTATGGGTGATGCAATTTGTGAGAGAATAAAATAAGATAGTTAGATATCAGAATGGAGATTAGTGTGAAAAATACAGATTGATATCTGATTTTCACACATCTATTGTGTCGCGGGCACCACAAATAGCATCTATCGCAGAGCCAAATCTGACATTTGGCTCGCGATTCCTCCGGCACAATGTGCCTGCGGAATGGAGATTAGTATGGATAGAAGAAGTGATAATGTAACAAAAGGAATGCAGCAGGCTCCTCACCGTTCATTGTTTAATGCATTAGGTATGACAAAGGAAGAATTAGACAGACCATTAGTTGGTATCGTAAGTTCATATAATGAGATAGTTCCAGGTCATATGAATATAGATAAGATTGCAAATGCAGTTAAAATGGGCGTTGCAATGGCTGGTGGTACACCAATTATGTTCCCGGCAATTGCAGTATGTGACGGTATCGCAATGGGACATACAGGAATGAAATATTCACTTGTAACAAGAGATTTAATTGCAGATTCAACAGAATGTATGGCAATGGCACATCAGTTTGATGCACTTGTTATGATTCCTAACTGCGATAAGAACGTTCCGGGATTATTAATGGCAGCAGCCAGACTTAATATTCCTACAGTATTTGTAAGTGGTGGTCCGATGCTTGCAGGTCGAGTTAAAGGATGCAAGACATCATTATCAAGTATGTTCGAGGCAGTAGGTTCTTATGCAGCAGGAACAATGACACTTGAAGATGTAGAAGAATTTGAAGCAAAAGCATGTCCTACATGTGGTTCATGTTCGGGAATGTATACAGCTAATAGTATGAACTGTCTTACAGAGGCACTTGGTATGGCGTTACAGGGTAATGGTACAATACCTGGCTGTATACTCAGAGAGACTTAAGCTTGCTAAACATGCAGGTATGAAAGTTATGGAACTTCTTGAGAAGAATATCAGACCGAGAGATATTATGACAGAAGCAGCATTCAGAAATGCTTTAACAGTAGATATGGCACTTGGATGCAGTACAAACAGTATGCTTCATTTACCAGCTATTGCACACGAAGCAGGCGTTGAATTAAATCTTGATATTGCTAATGAAATCAGTTCAAGAACACCTAACCTCTGCCACCTTGCACCAGCAGGTCATACATACATCGAAGAACTCAATGAGGCAGGCGGTGTATATGCTGTAATGAACGAGCTTAATAAGAAAGGCTTATTGAATACAGACCTTATGACAGTTACAGGTAAAACAGTCGGTGAAAATATTAAGAATGTTGTTAACAAAGATACAAATGTTATAAGACCAATAGATAATCCATACAGTGAAGTAGGTGGAATTGCTGTACTTAGAGGTAATCTTGCACCAGACAGCTGTGTAGTTAAACGTTCAGCAGTTGTACCTGAGATGCTTAAGCATGAAGGACCAGCAAGAGTATTTGATTGTGAAGAAGATGCAATCGCAGCTATCAAAGGTGGTAAAATCGTTGAAGGTGACGTTGTGGTTATCAGATACGAGGGACCAAAAGGCGGTCCTGGAATGAGAGAGATGCTCAACCCTACATCTGCAATCGCAGGTATGGGACTTGGTTCAAGTGTAGCACTTATTACTGATGGACGTTTCTCAGGAGCATCCAGAGGAGCATCAATCGGTCATGTATCCCCAGAGGCAGCAGTAGGAGGCCCAATCGCCTTAGTTGAAGAGGGAGATATCATTAAGATTGATATTAATGCAAATAAGATTACACTTGATGTATCAGATGAAGTATTAGCTGATAGAAAAGCAAAATGGCAGCCAAGAGAGCCAAAGGTAACAACAGGATATCTTGCAAGATATGCATCACTTGTAACTTCAGCAAATACAGGTGCAATTTTAAAAACTAACTAATCAGAAATATTAAACAATAGAATTCTATATAATATAGATTAAATAATGTTATAAAGATACAGAAAGGAAAGTAAAAATGCAGTTAACAGGTTCAGAAATAATTATTGAATGTTTAAAAGAACAGGGCGTTGATACAGTATTCGGATACCCTGGTGGAACAATCTTAAATGTATATGATGAATTATATAAACATTCCGACGAAATAACTCACTATTTAACTTCGCATGAGCAGGGAGCTGCCCATGCAGCAGACGGATATGCACGTTCAACAGGTAAAGTTGGTGTATGTATGGCAACATCAGGTCCGGGTGCAACTAACCTTGTAACAGGTATTGCAACAGCTTATATGGATTCAGTACCAATGGTTATAATCACAGCAAATGTTGCAAAGGCAGCACTTGGTAAGGATTCATTCCAGGAGGTTGACATTGTAGGTGTTACAATGCCAATTACAAAACATAATTATATGGTACGTGAGGTAGAAAATCTTGCAGACACAATTAGAAAAGCGTTCTATGTAGCTAAATCAGGTCGTCCGGGTCCTGTTCTTGTAGATATTACTAAGGATGCTACAGCTAATAAGACAGAATATACTTATAAAGAACCAATGAAGATAGAGCGTTCTACAGAGAATATTACAGAAGAAGATATTGAAAAAGCAGTTAAATTAATAGAAAAATCTAAGAAACCATATATTTTTGTTGGTGGTGGTGCTGTTATATCAGATGCTTCTGATGAATTAAAGGAATTTGTTGAAAAGGTAAATGCTCCTGTATGTGATTCGCTTATGGGCAAAGGCGCATTTGACGGAACTAATCCTTTATATACAGGAATGTTAGGTATGCATGGAACAAAGACATCTAACTTTGGAGTTACGGAATGTGATTTACTTATTGCAATAGGTGCAAGATTCAGCGACAGAGTAACAGGTAATGCTAAGAAATTTGCTAAAAATGCAAAAGTTCTTCATATTGACATTGATCCTGCTGAGATTAATAAGAATATCCCTACAACAGCAAGTGTTATAGGTGATGTTAAAGAAGTTCTTACAAGATTGAATGCAAGATTAACAAAACATGACAGAACAGAATGGATTAATCACATAAATGAATTAAAAGCTACATATCCTTTAACATATAATAAAAATGAGTTAAATGGACCATTTATTATGGAAAAGATTTATGAAGTGACAAATGGTGATGCTATTATCACAACAGAAGTTGGCCAGCATCAGATGTGGGCTGCACAGTATTATAAGTACAGTAAACCAAGAACATTTGTATCATCAGGTGGTGCAGGAACAATGGGATATGGTTTAGGAGCCAGCCTGGGTGCTAAGCTTGGTAATAAAGATAAAGTCGTTATTAATATAGCAGGTGACGGATGCTTCAGAATGAATATGAATGAGATTGCAACAGCAACAAGATATAATATTCCAATCATTGAAGTAATTGTTAATAACCATGTATTAGGTATGGTTAGACAGTGGCAGACATTGTTCTATGGAAAGAGATATTCTAATACAACTCTTAATGATTCAGTAGATTTTGTCAAATTAGCTGAAGCTATGGGCGCTAAAGCATACAAGGTTACAAAACCAGAAGAATTAGAGCCTGTATTAAAGGAAGCTATTTCACTTAATATCCCTGTTGTAATTGATTGTCAGATAGGCAGTGATGATAAGGTATTCCCTATGGTTGCACCGAATGCACCAATCAGTGAAGCATTCTCGGCAGAGGATTTAGCAGCTAAAGGTCTTGACTGTTAATATTAAGAGATGTAGAATGAGTTAATATAAGACATTAACACTTTAATGTGATGTAATATAAAAGGAGGACACGAAAAGTGAGCAGAGTTTACAATTTTTCAGCCGGTCCGGCTGTATTACCTGAAGAGGTTTTAAAAGAAGCAGCAGCAGAAATGTTAGATTATAATGGTACAGGAATGTCAGTTATGGAGATGAGTCATCGTTCTAAGGCTTATCAGGAGATAATAGATGCAGCAGAGCAGGATTTACGTGATTTAATGAACATTCCTGATAACTATAAAGTATTATTCTTACAGGGTGGTGCATCGACACAGTTCGCAATGATTCCAATGAATCTTATGAAGAATGGAGTAGCTGATTACATAGTAACAGGTCAGTGGGCTAAAAAAGCATATCAGGAAGCACAGAAATTCGGTAAAGCTAATAAAATAGCTTCATCAGAGGATAAGACATTCTCATATATTCCTGATTGTTCAGATCTTCCAATCAGTGAAGATGCTGATTATGTATACATTTGTGAAAATAATACAATTTATGGTACGAAATATAAGACACTTCCTAATACAAAAGGTAAGACACTTGTAGCTGATGTTTCATCATGCTTCTTATCAGAGCCTGTAGATGTAACTAAATATGGTGTAATCTATGGTGGTGTTCAGAAGAATATCGGACCTGCTGGTGTTGTAATTGTAATCATTCGTGAAGATTTAATTCCAGAAGAACCACTTGAAGGTGTTCCAACAATGTTACAGTACAAGATACACGCAGACAATGGTTCTATGTACAATACACCTCCAGCATATGGTATCTATATTTGCGGTAAAGTATTCAAATGGTTAAAGAAGATGGGCGGACTTGAAGAGATGCAGAAACGTAATATCGAGAAAGCTAAAATACTTTATGATTTCTTAGATGAGAGTGAATTATTCAAAGGAACTGTTGTTAAAGAGGACCGTTCATTAATGAATGTACCATTTGTAACAGGTGATGCAGATTTAGATGCTAAGTTCGTTAAAGAAGCTAAAGAAGCAGGTTTTGAGAATCTTAAAGGACACAGAACAGTTGGTGGTATGAGAGCAAGTATCTACAATGCAATGCCAATTGAAGGTGTTAAGAAATTAGTTGAATTTATGAGAAAATTTGAAGCAGAGAATAAATAGAATATTGCCTGCGGAATGGAGATTGATATGACAAAGATTAATTGTTTAAATCCTATTGCAAAAGTAGGTCTTGATTTATTTACAGATAATTATAATACAGTTGATAATTTCGAAGAAGCTGATGCTGTATTAGTAAGAAGTGCAGCAATGCATGATATGGAGATGCCAGCTTCATTAAAAGCAATTGCAAGAGCAGGAGCAGGTGTTAACAATATTCCTCTTGAAAAATGTGCAGAAAAAGGTATTGTAGTATTCAATACACCAGGTGCAAATGCAAATGGCGTTAAAGAGCTGGTTATAGCTGGTATGTTATTAGCAGCAAGAGATATCACTGGTGGTATCGAATGGGCTAAATCAGCAAAAGACGATGCTAATATAGCTAAGGCAGCAGAGAAAGAGAAGAAAAAAATTTGCTGGTACAGAGATATATGGTAAAAAGCTTGGTGTAATCGGTCTTGGTGCAATTGGTGTTAAAGTTGCCAATGCAGCAGTTTCATTAGGAATGGAAGTATATGGTTATGATCCATATATTTCAGTTGCAGGCGCATGGAACTTATCAAGAAGTGTAAAACACATTGCGACAACAGAAGAGATATTCAAAGAGTGTGATTACATAACAATTCATGTACCATTGTTAGATAGCACAAAGGGAATGATTAACAAAGAAGCTTTCGATATGATGAAAGACGGTGTTGTAATTCTTAACTATGCAAGAGATGTACTTGTTGATGAAGAAGCTATGGCAGATGCATTAAAATCAGGTAAAGTAAAGAGATATATGACAGATTTCCCTAATCCATTATCAGTTAATATGGAGGGTGCAATTGTAACACCTCATATTGGTGCTTCAACAGAAGAATCAGAAGATAATTGTGCGATTATGGCAGTAAATGAGATTATGGACTTCATCGAGAATGGTAATATCAAGAATTCAGTAAATTACCCTAACTGTGATATGGGAGTATGTGATAAAGCAGCCCGTGTAACAATTTGTCATAAGAATATACCTAATATGTTGGGTCAGTTTACTTCTGCATTTGCAAATGAGAACATTAATATTTCTGATATGACAAATAAGAGCAGAGGTGATTATTCATATACAATGTTAGACCTTGATACAACAGCTTCTGATAGCGTAGTAAAAGCTATAGAGGCAATCGAGGGTGTAATTAAAGTCAGAGTAATAAAATAATGAGTTTTAATCAGATAGATATTATCTGATTAAATTTAAACGAAAAGTGTCGTTAGATAAATCTGGCGGCACTTTCGTATTATAAGAATGGAGAAAATAGAAGATGGCAACAATAAAAGCATTTGAATGTATAAAACCTACAAAGGAATTAGCTAAAGAAGTAGCAGCATTACCATATGACGTATATAATCGTGAAGAGGCACGCGAGGCTGTAAAAGGTAAGAAGTACTCATTTCTAAGAATTGACAGGGCAGAAACACAGTTTGATTCATCTGTAGATACATATGATGACAGAGTATATGCTAAAGCAAAAGAGTTATTAGATGATATGATTAACGAAGGTGTATATGTTAAAGAAAATAAGAAATGCTATTATATCTATGAACTTACAATGGACGGAAGAATACAGACAGGTATAGTTGCATGTGCAAGCATTGATGATTACCTTAATAATGTTATCAAGAAACATGAGAATACAAGAGCAGAAAAGGAAATAGACAGAATAAGACACGTTGATACATGTAATGCACAGACAGGACCTATTTTCCTGGCATACAGAGAGAATAAGAAGATTTCAGAAGTAATTAATGAAGTTAAAAAAACAGAACCAATATTTGCATTCGTGGCTGATGATGGAATTAAGCACGTAGGTTATATAATAGATAAAGACGAAGACATTAAAACCATTGAAAATGAATTTTCAAATATTAACAATATTTACATTGCTGATGGTCATCACAGGGCAGCTTCAGCCGTCAAGGTCGGAATCAAGAGAAGAGAAGAACATCCGGATTATGATGGAACAGAAGAATTTAATTACTTTTTATCAGTATTATTCCAGGAGCAGGAATTAATGATTATGCCATATAATCGTGTTGTTAAAGATTTAAACGGATTAACATCTGATGAATTCATAGAAGAAGTTAAGAAGTCATTTGACATTGAGAAAGTCGGCACAGAGCCATATAATCCTCAGAAAAAGGGTGAAGTAGGAATGTATCTTGACAATGTATGGTACAAGCTAAGTGCAAAGAATGAAATATTAAGTGATGATGCAGTAGAGGGACTTGATGTATCATTACTTCAGAACAATGTCTTAAATCCTATACTTGGAATTGCAGATCCAAGAATAGATAAACGTATTGATTTCATAGGTGGAATAAGAGGACTTGCAGAATTAGAAAGAAGATGTGCGCTTGATATGAAAGTTGCGTTTGCAATGTATCCTACATCTATTCAGGAATTATTCAATGTTGCTGATGCAGGTAAATTAATGCCGCCTAAGTCTACATGGTTTGAGCCAAAATTAAGGAGTGGATTATTTATTCATGAAATATAATACGAAGCAAAGGGAACTTATCTTAAAATATCTGTGTGAAAAAGAGGGTGAACACGTAAAGGCAGAGGATATTTTAGAATATCTAAAGAATAATGATACACCGGTTGGTAAATCTACGGTCTATCGATATTTAGAGAATTTGGTTGAGCAGAATCTTGTCAGAAAATATACGATAGAAGAGGGGAAGGGTGCATGTTACCAGTTTACTGGTAATGATAGCACACACCATTGCAAAGAACATTATCATCTGAAATGTAGTGATTGTGGCGAACTGTTTCATGTGTCGTGTGAATTTATGGACGAAATAAATGAGCATATTTTAATGAACATAATTTGTGATAGACAAAGTAAGACAGTATTCTATGGAACC
>OKWC01000227.1_pt1 | contig 11669 bp, 14 predicted proteins | sample 1606971 | NCBI WGS metagenome assembly OKWC01 (sample SAMN04414076, study PRJEB24778) | human gut metagenome | material: faecal | host: Homo sapiens
CCGGATGGAATAGACCGCGAAAAATTGGATTTCATCATGGAACTGAAAAATTTATACCGTGGACGTATCCGTGAATATGCAGAAAAATATGGCTGCAAATATGTAGCAGGTGCTCGTCCTTGGGGTGAGAAAGGTGATATCGCATTACCCTCTGCCACTCAGAACGAATTGAACGGTGATGAAGCCAAACAATTGGTTGCCAATGGGTGTCATAGCTGTCAGCGAAGGTGCAAACATGCCTTCTACCCCTGAAGCTATCCGCGTATTCCAAGAAGCCAAAATCCTGTATGCCCCGGGCAAAGCAGCCAATGCAGGCGGCGTATCTGTATCTGGATTGGAAATGACTCAAAATTCTATCAAACTGGGCTGGAGTCAAGAAGAAGTAGACGAAAAATTGAAAAGTATCATGAAAAATATTCATGAGGCTTGTGTACAATACGGTACTGAAGCCGATGGTTATGTAAACTATGTGAAAGGTGCTAATGTAGCAGGATTCATGAAGGTAGCCAAAGCTATGATGGCTCAAGGTATTGTTTAATAAAAACCATTCCTTTATTATTAAGTATATTTGCAGTTCAAGGTGCGGGAAAGACAATTTTCCGCACCTTTCTATTTTGAATGCAAACACTTTCACGGAAAATCAGTACCTTTGCAATCTGTTATGTATAAGAACAACTATTAAATTACAAATTCATGAAGCTGAAAAACTTATTCACCTGCACAGTAACAGGATTGCTCCTTTGCACCTCCTGTATCAAGGACGAAGCCCCCAATGCGGAAGCGGACATCTTGAACTGCATCCTCCCTGCCGAGATGCTGACAGGTACAGACATTGACTATAACCGTCCTTACGACAAAAGCCTGAACGCTTACCCTATTTACATAGAAGTAAACAACGGTACCGACCTGACCCGACTAGCTCCCACTTTCGAGCTGACTGAAGGAGCATCTATCGAACCGGCCAACGGAAGTACACAGAATTTCACCAACCCAGTGCGCTATACCGTAACATCCGAGGACAAGAATTGGCACCGCACCTACGCCATCAATATCCATTATCCAGAAACCAAAAGTATCCCGACGGTTTTTAACTTTGAAAACGTAAAAACCGTACCTTACAATAAAAATGAATATTATGTGCTATACGAAGCAGCCTCTGGCTACTCCACACTAACATGGTCCAGTGGTAATCAGGGATTTGCCTTAACCGGAAGCGGTTACACTCCGAACGACTTCCCTACCAGCATCAGTCCAAACGGCCGCACAGGCAACTGCTTGCAACTGATTACTCGCAAAACAGGAAGTTAGGCACTTTGGTAGGTATGCCCATTGCAGCAGGTAACCTGTTCATTGGCAGTTTCGACATAGGCTCCGCCATGAGCGATGCGTTGTCGGCAACCAAATTCGGAACAACCTTCTATTATGAACCCATTAAATTGGTCGGCTACTACAAATACAAAGCAGGACCAGAATTCTATGAGAACGGAGAATCTACCAACCGAAAAGACGTTTTTCAATATCTATGCCTTGTTTTACGAAAAGACCAAAGACGTGCAGATGCTGGATGGCCATATCGCAAAGAACAATTATGAACATGAAAACATGGTAGCCGCTGCTGTCATAACCGACACGCATGAAACAAGCGAATGGACCCGCTTTGAACTGGACTTCAACTATGAGCATTATAGGGAAAACAATAGATCCCCAAAAATTGGCAAACGGAGGATACAACGTCAGCATTGTCCTATCGGCAAGCAAGGACGGTGATGTATTTCAAGGCGCACCGGGTAGCACCCTGCTTATTGACGACCTGGAACTGGTATGACAAACAACCACTTAGATAAAAACAGATATGAAAAATATATATTAACCTTGATACTGGCTTTAGCAAGCCTCGGACTGTATGCGACAGACAAACAGAAACAAAACAATCATCAATGCAGCATTGCATGGTTGGGAGTACGAAATCAAAGCGGGAGTCAACCTAGGAGGTACCGCCCCACTGCCTTTCCCCGAAGAAATACGCAGCATAGACGGATATAACCCAACCCTATCTATCACTATCGAGGGAAACATGACCAAGTGGCTGGATACGAAAAAAAAATGGGGAATCATCACTGGACTGCGTTTGGAGAATAAAGGCATGCGCACCAAAGCAACGGTAAAGAATTACAATATGGAAATCATAGGCTATGACGGAAACCGACTAAAAGGAAACTGGACTGGAGGAGTACGCACCAAAGTACAGAACTCTTACATCACCATCCCCGTACTAGCAGCCTACAAACTGAGTCCACGCACCACGCTGAAACTCGGCCCGTACTTTTCTTATCTGATGGATGGAGATTTCAGTGGCCATGTATATGAAGGCTATTTGCGTGAAACCAACCCCACCGGAGACAAAATAAATTTCACCAACGGAGCCATTGCTACTTACGACTTCTCCGGTGATCTACGCAAGTTCCAATGGGGAGTTCAAGCAGGTGTGGATTGGAAAGCGTTCAAGCATCTGAAAGTACATGCCGACTTGAATTGGGGCCTGAATGATATATTCAACAAAGATTTCAAGACCGTTACTTTTGATATGTATGCCATTTACCTGAATGTAGGATTCGGGTATGCGTTCTAATCCAAAAGTTTTCCACCACTGACTATTTGTTGTTCTACTCCCCCTTATCTACTTCAATTTTCCGATAAACAATACATTTCTGAAGTAGGATAAGGGGGAGTAGTGGTTTATCTACAAAATCATGAGGAAAGACTTTTACTCTTAAAGGATCATTCTGTTCTCCGGCAACTTTTAGAAGTGTTCTTGACATATTAGTTTTTTCTCTAGAAAGTTGGGGACGTTTTATACCCTCATGCTCTCACTACATGTATAATATGTTAATTTATAAATGACTTATACATAAATGCTAATAATATATGCTCTCACTTATACTCTCATGCCCTCATTTACGTTCCGAAACAGATATTCTCGTAATCTACTTGTTTTCAGCTATATATTCTTTTTCATAAGTTGTTTCGGCTTAATACAAAGTAGATATTTTCAGGATTTTTCCTCGCAATATACGTATAAAGGCTTTGTACTTCCACAGAATGACAGCTTACAAAGTCCCAATAGTAGTAAAAAAGATCAAGACTTTTTTAAAAAAGCTCTTTGTCTTTTTTAAAAGCTCTGATCTTTTTAAAAAACGTCCTTATCTTTGATGTAAAATTTTATTTGAAACATATAAGATTTCACATACGTCTATATAATTCTATGCAGATATACGTACAAAAATCCATTTTCTGATATGAGAAAAACAATGTTCCATTACACTTCTCATATTTTTACAGGTGATCCTAGTTGTAGTAGAAAATTAAAAAACTTTGCTCAGGTAATCAAAGGTGAAATACAAAATAAAAGTAACTATGAAAAAGGCGAAGAGAGGTACCTCTCTTCGCCTTACTACTATACAAATAATTTCAGCTTTCCTTCTTTACTTAACAAAAGTTCAAACCAATCTCCACTTTAGTAGTAGATTCTATAATCTCAGGAAAAGCTTTCAACATTGGCTCAGCTAAACCAGCCATTTCACCGAAATCAGGGTCTTTTTTCATCAATTCCACCAGCATAGCAACCACTTCTTCGTCTGACAACAAAGGAACAACCAGTGTCTTCAATAAAGGCAACAGTAATTCTGTATTCAGATATACGCTTAAAGCATCCTCTGTTTGTTCAAAAGCTACAGGCACACCATTCACTAACATAGGATACAATATTTGAATGGCCTGCTGGATAACTGTCTGAACATCAATAGCTCTCCCTGCATTATTGACAGCAGCGATGATAGCAGCAGGATTCAGAAACACCTTTATCTGATTGTCATTCTCTACTACGTATTGAGCCAAGTTTACAGGAGACTTCGTCCATTCTGTACCACCATTAGCAGCATCTTTATAAGTAGCCACGATGTTACCGTCTTCCATGAAAGTGACATCCTTCAAAACTGTTCCCAACATATCAGTAGCGGAAACTTTATTTTCTGCTCCAACAGCAATCAACGGCATGCGTAATGCGATTTTCAAAACCGACTCAACCGGCATTTCAAAAGAACCGAAAAGAGGAATTCCTTTTTCTGACTCCCATACCAGACGAACAGGATCCTGCTCTTCTACTTCCTGGTTATACGGTTTCAACTTCCTAAGTCATTCCAGCCAGTTTCGCATTCTTCAATTTCACTTCACTCAAAGCCAGCTCCATAGCTCCGGCTGAAACCTCACCTTTATAAGAGAAAGTACAATAATCTGTTTCTGATGTACCGGCAAAAGAACATTGATCACCATTGATAGTCAAATCAACCGGCAAGGTAACCACCGGACTTCCTGGTAACACACCGGGAGCAGTAGGCATCGATACATCTTCACGAGCTGCAGCACTCTTTGCTTTCCCCAAGATGCCATTTAAGTCAAATTCCCCTTCCAAACGTAGAGTTGCCTTCTGAGCATTGGTTGCATCGGGAGTAAAAGTAACTTTCTTACCCGGCATCGGCGCACCATTGTATGTAAGTTGCAAACCATTTTCACCAGTAAAGGTTGTCTGAGGCACAGGATTTACCATTTTTTCATCATCATCATCACTACACGATGTGAACAATGCCACAGAACAAATCACTGCGAACAAATAATAAAAAAGATTCTTTTTCATTGTTTAGTTAATTTAATTTATACTCGAAAAATCGTGCAAATATAATAAAAAGTTAAGCGTATAACTATTTTTATCGAAATTTAGGACACATTTTACGTAATTTAGAACATTATTCCGGCAACATCACTACCCCCAGCTTCTTCTTTCCATCCATCTTCACTATCAATGGTTTATCAAACCGCACATGACGAATGAACCTGGTTTCTTCAATAGCCGGCCGGGTATCCAGTACCTCTTGGTTATAGATACCATCCTTCATATAGGCATTAATTGTGAAATAACCGACTCCGAAAGAAGTCAGATTCTGAAAGAAGTGAGTTCCCTGACTAGGGTCCACACGATAATTAGTCAGCCCCGCCTCCACAATGACACGTGCAGCCGAAATATGGGGCCACTTCACAGGAATGCCCAGCCACGAATCGCTGCTTCCCCAGCGTCCCGGACCTACCAATATATAATGTTTCCCTTCATCCAAGAATTTACGGTTCATCTTTTCTATTTCATAAGCAATGGTCGGATTATTGGAAGCAGTATAACCATCTGTCTTCACATAAATCACATCCTGAATGTCCTCCATAATGCCATGCCCCAGTGAATTATTACTCTTTAAAAGAACATCCTCATCCTTAATAAGGTTCAAATCCTCCTCAAGATTGGCTTTCACATCGACCATCGGACGAATCTGCAATAAATAGAAAGTACCATTCTTCTTTTGCTGGTTCAATGTCACAGCAAACTCTATCTCAACAGGACGCCTCATCTCACTTTGCCCGTATTCCTGTACCAACTGCAAAATACGGGGCAAAGGAAATACATCGTGTTGCAACACATTGGCAAATGTTATCACCTTCCGGCCTCCCGGATAAATTCCGTCACGGATAATCATATCATACGGATCATACGTGGAAGCAATGAAAGTTAAGGCTCCATCATTATCAGCTTCTTTCACCGGAAGCTTCAACAAATTAAAGCCGTCATCCAAAGAAAAGTTATGCCCCGTATTCTTCAAATCAAGCGCATAAAACTGAGTCTGCGTTTCACGAAGAGCAATTTCCATCTCACTGGTCTGCAACACTTGGTTAGGATGATAAGGACACACCCTCAGAGTCAGACCTCCGTCTACAATATATTTACCCAACCCCAAAGCAAGACTTACAGTTCCCTCTTCGGCTTTTTCATCTCCTATGGGGTAATAGTTGAGCGAACGTGCCACCCCCGAAATAGAAGGATAGAAACGGTCACCATACTGTGTGCCGACCACCTGTTGTAAAATAACAGCCATCTTCTCTTGGTCTATCACATTGCTGGTTGCCTGCATATACGCCTTGCTGTCTCTGAAAAAACAGAAGCATACACCCCTTTTATGGCATCGCTCAACATACGGAGCATCTCATATTTATCATCTAAATAAGGAATCATATAAGTAGAATATATCCCAGCAAAAGGCTGATAATGAGAATCTTCCAGCAAACTGGAAGAACGGATGGCTATAGGCGATTTCACCACATCAAAGAAAGCAAAGAAATCTTCCACCAGACGGTCGGGCAACTTGGCACGAAGAAAAGCTTTCAATATCGTGTCATCATCCGCATCACTCAATGCTACTTGATATAGGCTATTGGTATCCATGAATTCATCAAAGATATCCGTACAAAGCACCACCGTTTTAGGAATGACCACCGTCGCATTTTCAAACTCATCAAATTCCACGTGGCGCTTTACCATATTGTCAATAAAAGCCAGACCACGTCCTTTTCCCCCCCAATGACCCCTCACCGATACGGGCAAAATTAGAATAACGGTCAAAACGATCACGTTGGAACACAGCCACCACACCTTGATTCTTCATCTTACGGTACTTCACAATAGCCTCAAAGATTATACGGCGATGAGCATCAATATCCTGCAAAGAATCCCAAGTTATCTGCTTTAAGAACTCGGCAGGTGGAAACATGGCACGAGAATACAGCCAGCGGGATACGTGATTACGACTGATATGGTAAAGGAGAGATTCTTTAGGAATAGCAAAAATAACATTCTGTAATTCCTTCAAATTATGAACACGGGCCACTTCTTCCAATGTATCGGGATTACGGAAAATGAAATCCCCGAAACCAAAATCATCAGACACAATTTCACGCAAGTCTATATTCATCTTCTTGGAATTCTTATCCACAAAGCTAGCACCATACCGGGAAGCATACACCTTGTTGTCTACCTCAGCCGATTGTAAAATAAGAGGAACAAACGGATCCCTGGAACGTACCTCCGCCAGCAACTTAATACCTGCCATTGGATCCACCACACCACCACGCGGGTAACGTGCATCCGTAATCACACCTAATACATTATTCTGATATTTATTATATAAATCCATCGCCTCCTCGTAAGTACGTGCCAATACAATTTTGGGACGTCCCCTCATACGCAATGTACGCTGGTGAGCATTCAAAGCCTCTGTGGCAAATTCCTGACTTTGCTTCAACACAAATTTATATAAGTTAGGCAACACGGAAGAATAGAACCGGATGGAATCTTCCACCAATAAAATCATCTGCACTCCCACCTCTTTAATATCATGTTCCAAATTCATCTTATCTTCTATCAGCTTGATGATAGACACTAACAGGTCCGTATTCCCCAACCAGCAGAACACATATTCAAAGATGCTCAGATCCTCATGCTCCATACGTGCCGTAATACCATGCGAGAACGGGGTCAGTACCACCAGCGGAATATGAGGGTATTGTTCTTTTATGCTGCGTGCAATCTCAAATGTATCACTGTTATCAGATCCGGGCATACAAATCACCAGATCAAATGTAGTGTTCTCCAATTGCTTCCAGGCAGCTTCCTCAGTAGAAACTTGTGTAAAACGTGGCGGATAGCGAAGACTGAGGTTCATATATTCATTAAATATCTTCTCATCTATACGCCCGTCATCCTCCAACATAAAAGCATCATACGGATTTGCTACCAAAAGAACATTAAAAATCCGTTTGGTCATGAGGTTTACAAACGAAGTATCCTTGAAATACAACTGATTTAATTTTAACTTGCTGAGCATGGTTATTTGATTTACATGGATAATGTAATAGCAAAATACGTCAATAATATTGTTTTATGCAACTTATTCGCAATAAAAAAGAACTTTTGGGTAGAGAGGTCTTACCACAACGATTAACTTTTTATCACCACCAAACTAAAATTTAGCCAAAAATATTTTGCCAATTCACCAAAAAACATACCTTTGCATCAGAAATGATTTTCATTTTGTCAAAACCTTAAATGCATAATAGTTATGGATATTAATCAAATCATGACCTCCCTGGAGGCAAAACACCCTGGTGAATCAGAGTACTTGCAGGCTGTAAAAGAAGTCCTGCTTTCTATTGAGGATATATACAATCAACATCCGGAATTTGAGAAAGCGTCCTTGATTGAGAGATTGGTAGAGCCCGACCGTATCTTTACATTTAAGGTGCCTTGGGTAGATGATAAAGGAAAAGTACAGGTAAACTTAGGTTACCGCGTTCAATTCAATAATGCGATCGGCCCGTACAAAGGCGGTATCCGTTTTCATGCTTCTGTAAACCTCTCCATTTTTGAAATTCTTAGGATTTGAGCAAACATTCAAAAAATGCACTGACCACATTGCCTATGGGCGGTGGTAAAGGTGGTTCCGATTTCTCACCACGTGGTAAGAGCGATGCTGAGATCATGCGTTTCTGCCAAGCATTCATGCTTGAATTGTGGCGCCACGTAGGTCCTGATATGGATGTTCCTGCCGGTGACATCGGTGTAGGTGGCCGTGAAGTAGGATACATGTTCGGTATGTATAAAAAGTTAACCCGTGAATTTACAGGTACCTTCACTGGCAAAGGCTTGGAATTTGGAGGTTCGTTGATTCGTCCTGAAGCAACCGGTTTTGGTGGTCTTTACTTCGTAAACCAAATGCTGAAAGCAAAAGGAATTGATATTAAAGGCAAAACGGTAGCTGTTTCCGGTTTCGGTAATGTAGCTTGGGGGGCCGTGACTAAAGCAACTGAATTAGGTGCAAAAGTAGTCACAATCTCCGGACCCGACGGCTATATCTATGATCCGGACGGTGTAAGTGGTGATAAAATTGATTACATGTTGGAATTACGTGCGTCAGGCAATGATATCGTAGCTCCATACGCAGAGAAATATCCTAACTCAACATTCGTTGCCGGACGTCGTCCGTGGGAAGTTAAAGTAGATATTGCGCTTCCGTGTGCGACTCAAAACGAATTAAATGGCGAAGATGCTTGTAATTTAATAAAAAATTCCGTTCTTTGCATTGGAGAAATTTCTAATATGGGTTGTACCCCGGAAGCAATTGATGCGTTTATTGAAAATAAACTAATGTATGCACCGGGTAAAGCCGTAAATGCCGGAGGTGTAGCTACTTCAGGTTTGGAAATGAGCCAAAATGCAATGCATATGAGTTGGAGTGCACAAGAAGTAGATGATAAGTTACATCAAATTATGTATGGTATTCATGAACAATGTGTGAAATATGGTACTGAACCTGATGGATATATCAACTATGTGAAAGGAGCAAATATTGCAGGCTTTATGAAGGTAGCCCATGCCATGATGGCTCAAGGAATTGTTTAAAGGCATTCTATTAGCATAAAAATATCTCGTTTAGTTGTATTTGTATTTTGTATTGTAGCTTGCGCTGCCCGCCTGTGAAGGTATGGCAGCGTTTTTTTTTTATGGTATATCCAATCTTTTTTATACATTTGTAGCTTCAAGTAAACGTATGTAAAAATTAAGTTATGGAAATATTACAACTAGATGGCCTTGAACCTCAATTATTTAATTTAATTGGACCATTGGCTATGAATCCTAAAGTCCTAAGGGCTAATAACAATTATCCCTTCAAAACGACCGACGTTTTCAATGGTACATTGCCGTCGAAGATAATGACGTAACCGGTTTTGTCCCTGTAGAGCAGAAAAAGTGGCGGTTATGTCATTAACAACTACTATGTCCATAACGATGATCAGGAAGTGCTGGTTGAATTGTTGGGAGCAGTAAAGCCTAAAAACAATTTATATGCAATTGTTCAAACCAAACACGAAGCTATTTTTTCCAACTGTGGTTTTCAAACCGAACACCGTTGGACTAATTATATTAAAATGATTTACAACACGAACAAAAATGAATAATAAAAGAACTAAAGGGGAAAATGTTTATCAACTCGTTCAAAAGAGACTCAAATTCTTATTCAACGAATTTGATAATATCTATGTTTCTTTTTCTGGAGGAAAAGATAGCGGTGTCTTGCTCAACTTATGTATTCAATATATCAGAGAGCATAATCTGGACAGGAAAATCGGAGTATACCACATGGACTATGAAGCACAGTATCAAATGACTACAGAATATGTGGAACAGACGTTCAGAGAAAATCAGGATATATTGGAAATCTACCATGTCTGTGTCCCTTTCAAAGTAGTGACTTGTGCTTCTATGTTTCAAACCTATTGGCGCCCTTGGGACGAAAGTATGCACGCCCACTGGGTAAGGCCTATGCCTAAAAACTGTTATAAGAAAGAAGATTTCCCATTCTACAATGAGGAAATGTGGGACTACACTTTCCAGACTTCATTTGCATCGTGGTACCATAAAAAACATGATGCAGTACGCACTTGCTGCCTGGTCGGCATCCGAACTCAAGAGAGCCTGGACCGATGGAGAACTATTCACGGTAACAATCGCCTGAACAGCTATCACAACCTGATGTGGACCCGCAGACTAGGATACGATTTATACAATGCCTACCCTATCTATGACTGGACTACCGAAGATATATGGACAGCATACGCCCGTTTCAAATGGCCATTCAACCAAATGTACGAACTTTATTATAAAGCCGGAGTACCTTTGGACAGACAACGTGTAGCCAGTCCGTTCCTCAGTACAGCACAGGAAACCTTGAAATTATACAAAGCCATCGATCCCAATACTTGGGGGAGAATGCTAGGCCGAGTAAACGGAGTAAACTTTACCGGAATCTATGGTGGAACCCGTGCCATGGGATGGCAAAACATCAAATTACCAGAAGGCTACACATGGAAAGAGTATATGTATTTCCTGTTAGATACGTTACCCGAAGAAACCAAACAGTCTTACTTGGAAAAACTAAGAGTAAGCCGGGAGTTCTGGAAATACAAGGGAGGATGCCTGGATTTATCAACCATACGTAAATTAACTGATTTGGGCATAAAATTCTACGTACAAAAGAAAACAAACTACAAGACAGACAAACTTCCTGTCCAAATGGATTATCTAGACGATATAGACATCGCAGAGTTTAAAGAAATCCCCACTTATAAACGTATGTGTATTTGCATTCTGAAAAATGACCATGTATGTAAATATATGGGATTTGCCCTAACTAAAAAAGAAAAAGTTAAGAAGAGACAGAGTGATGCAGAAATATAAAAACATTATCAAATGAAAGAAGAATTCGAAAGTCCTGTGTATCACGTGCACAGAGTACCGGTGGAAAAGGTACGTGCCAACAGTTATAATCCAAACCACGTAGCCGCTCCTGAAATGAAATTGCTGGAATTAAGCATTTGGGAAGATGGCTATACTATGCCTTGTGTATGTTATTATATTCCCGATGAAGATATATATGAACTGGTAGACGGATATCATCGTTATTGTGTGCTTAAAACTTCAAAACGTGTGTTTGAACGAGAAAAAGGTTTACTTCCCGTGGTCGTTATAGAAAAAGACCTTTCAAACAGAATGGCAAGCACTATCCGCCACAACCGCGCCCGCGGCACTCACAGCATTGAACTGATGGTAGATATCGTGGCAGAACTGACCAAAGCCGGAATGAGTGACGAATGGATAAAAAAGAATATTGGTATGGATGCCGACGAACTTTTACGACTCAAACAGATATCCGGCCTAATGGAACTCTTTGCTGACAGGG
>OKWC01000229.1_pt1 | contig 11593 bp, 11 predicted proteins | sample 1606971 | NCBI WGS metagenome assembly OKWC01 (sample SAMN04414076, study PRJEB24778) | human gut metagenome | material: faecal | host: Homo sapiens
CCGGGCACTTCGGTATGGGCTTCCCAATCCTTATTGGTAGAAAGGCGGGAAAGTTCAAATACAGCCGTAATCGGTTTGGCAGCCCCTTCAAAAGAAACCGTCATAGTTCCCGGAAACTGTTTCTGCTCCAACGGACGAAACTTATCATAACGCCAATTTATCCCGTACCGGGTACCGGACAAGCCGATATGACTTTCTTTCAGCAGCCCATCATTTGTATTGGTACGAAAACGGTAGGCGAAATGTTTGCCGTTCTTAACTTCTATTAATGCATTTTCGTTTTCAGGACGCACAGCAAAGGACGAAATATCACGGACAGTCAGCACCTTTTTTCCCGGAAGAAAAATTTCATTCATAAACAAGGCCTGCAAAGTATGAAAATCCAAATCAGCCTTTGCCAGATTCTTCAATTCATCAAAAGGAACTTGTACATAACGTTTGTTCATGCGATCCATCACTAAAACTCCGTCCGGAGATATTTCAGCACGTGCCACTTCAATACCCAAAAATGGAGCGATAGAAAGCTGGATTACTTCATCACGTTTCATGCGCAACGTACCATTTACTTTAGTCGGTCCTTTACCGTTCAAGTCAACGGCCAATGACATTTTCGCAGTAATTGCATCCCATCCCGGAGAACGGCTAATCAGCTCTTCCATATATTCCGACTCGGATAAATTGCCAATAGATACCCCTTTCTTCATACTCCGGGTAGATGAACATGAAGAAATAAATATAATCAGCAAAGCGCTAAACAAATAAAAACAGACACGTTTCATCATTCTGCAAAGTATTTCTTTTGTACAATTTTCTTTCTCAATAAGTTCAATTCCTTCTCACTACGTTCTTCACTACCTTCTTGAGGAGGCTCCTTGGATAATTTTTCCGCTTGTTGCCAATATTCCAAAGCCTTTTCACGATCTCCATTCATATAGTAAATATCTCCACAATGCTCTACAACAACGGAACTTTTACTTCCATCATTCTGCATAGCCTGGTCAATGTAAATTTTTGCTTCTACATATTTACCTTTCTCAAAAAGTATCCAGGCATAGGTATCCAGATACGTACCATTGGTAGGTTCGGCCTTTACGGTACGGTAACTCATTTCTTCCGCTTTATCCAGGTTTTTACGCTCTACAGACAGGTAATAGGCATAATTATTCAAGGCCCCTATATTGTTTTCCTTATAAACCAAAGCGGAATCGTATGCGGCATATGCCTCCACATTCATCTTCTTTATATGATAAAGATCCCCCATAATGGCATAGAAATCAGAAACGATATCCTTATTGCTTTTATCTGTTACTTGATTCACTCCTTTTTTAAAAACCTCCAATGCCTCGTCTGTTTTCTCTTTCTGATGATAGGCCAATCCCATATAATAATAGAATTCCAATACATCCGGAGTATATTCTAAAGCAGGAGCACACAATTTGATTACTTCATCCATATTCTGCTCACGAATGGCAAAACTCAATAGCTGCAAGCGTGCCGGCGTATTTTCCGGATCAATTTCAAGCACTTGGTGCAAAACAGGGGTTGCCTCTTTATCCATCTTTTTCGTCAGAAGATATTGGGCCGCCAACATAGCAATATCTGCATTCTCTTGTTTTTCCTTCAATATAGAAGTAAACAGGCCTGCTATTTTCGTACTGTCCTTGTTCGTTTGCTCGGAACGCAGAATAAGCTGGCGCATAATGTTCATCTTTGTATCGCTATCCACATTATCATTCAGCAAAATAGTATCCAACTGTACCTGATACAAACTATCCTGCCCTTTTTTCTCGTAATAAGAAGCCATGGAAAGCAACGCCGGCGCATAGCCCGGTTCTTCCTTCAATACTTTCTGATAAGTTTCGTATGCTTCTTCTTCCTTACCGTTGTTCAGATAGACATCTCCCAAAATGGTAAGATAACGCATGTCATATGGATATTCTTTTGCCAAATTCTCAATCTCCGTAAATGCCTGCTGGTCATTGTTCATGGCCAGATACATACGGAATTTTTCCATGCTGATTTGTTCAGACTTCCCATCCAAGGCTTCAAGGCGGTTCAATGTATTAACTACCTGCTGATAGTCCTTGGTACGGGTATAGAGATCAATCAAAGCCATCAACGGTTCCAGACGTGAGGGGAACTGGCTCGCCATATCCTCATAAACATAAATGGCTTTCGGGTAATTTCCCTTACCTTGATAATAGGCTGCCAAAGTTTGCTTATACCAAAAACTCTTAGGATCGGCATCCACTGCCTTCTTCAAAGCTTCCTCCCCTTTTTCCGGCTGATTGAGAAACATATGGAAGCGGGAAATTTCGAACAAAGTAGCGGCTCCTTGCGGATAAATGTCCAAACAGTGACTATACATTTCGAAAGCCGCATCCAAGTCACCTTTTTCCTTCATCCGAAGCGCTTCCAAAAAGAAATAGTCGTATTTACGGCGCTGCTCCGGAGTAAGCGGATCCTTTTCCTCCACAACAGCTTTATTTCCGGACAAGCCGGAAGCTCTCTTCACCGTACCGCATGAAACAAGCATGCCTATCAGACATACACATAGCATGGGCACATATTTCAATCTTCTATTCATTGTTTCCTTTTATCTTTTTTTCCGGTATGTCCAAAGCCACCTGCACCACGTTCCGTTTCGTCCAGCACCTCCACTTCCTGCCATTCGGCATGTTCGTGACGGGCTACAACCATTTGCGCAATGCGCTCCCCATCTTCTATCATAAAATCCTCAGATGACAAATTGACCAGGATAATACAAATTTCACCACGATAATCGGCATCAATTGTGCCCGGAGAATTCAGGACTCCGATGCCTTTCTTAATAGCCAGCCCGCTACGTGGACGGATTTGCGCTTCAAAACCTTCAGGCAATGCGATATAAAGTCCCGTAGGAACCAAACAACGTTGCAAGGGTTTCAGCACAATCGGTTCGTCAAGATTAGCACGGATATCCATCCCTGCCGATTGCCCGGTAGCATACTCGGGTAAAGCATGTTTTGATTTATTGATTACCTGTATTTTCATAATTTTAATAATTTATCAATATGCTTATATGGCAATGTGCTAATAATTTGCAGACAACAAACACAGTCCAGACATGATACAGCCCATTGGCATATTGACGAATCAACACATTGCCACATGATTAATAAGGTGCGAATTTACACATTTAGATGGATTTATCTAAGCGTTTACAGTTTTTTAAACGGAAGTTTCTTACTTTTGCAAACAGATAAAGCCTGAATTATGAACTGGAAACAATTAATATCAAATAAACGCTTCGGCATGGAAAAACTACACGAGGCCCGTAAAGATGACCGTACCGAATTCCAACGCGATTATGACCGTCTCATCTTCTCAGCACCTTTCCGTCGTTTGCAAAACAAAACTCAAGTATTTCCTTTACCGGGTAGCGTATTTGTACACAACCGGTTGACTCACAGCCTTGAGGTCTCTTGTGTGGGGCGTTCTTTAGGAAACGATGTCGCCAGCCAGCTTCTGAAGAAGCACCCAGCCTTGGCCGACTCCCATATCTCGGAAATAGGTTCCATCGTTTCAGCCGCATGTCTGGCACACGATCTGGGAAATCCTCCTTTCGGTCATTCGGGAGAAAAAGCCATTTCAACTTACTTCTCGGAAGGACAAGGAATGGCATTGAAAAAAGAACTTTCACCGATGGAATGGGATGATTTAACCCACTTCGAAGGAAATGCCAATGCATTCCGCATCCTCACCCACCAGTTTGAAGGAAGACGGAAAGGAGGGTTCGTGATGACCTACTCCACACTGGCATCCATCGTAAAATACCCTTTTTCCTCACAATTGGCAGGAAAGAAATCAAAATTCGGCTTCTTCTTAAGCGAAGAGGCTGATTATCAGAAAATAGCCGGAGAATTAGGGATTATCCGGCTCAGCAAACCGGATGAGCCTTTACGCTACGCACGCCATCCGTTGGTCTACCTGGTAGAAGCCGCAGATGATATTTGTTATCAGATGATGGACATAGAAGACGCACATAAATTAAAACTGCTGACACATGATGAAACCAAAGGACTGTATATGCAGTTCTTTGATGAGAAAAGAAGAAAACGCATTGAAGAAGTTTGCCGGATTGTAACAGACGTCAATGAACAGATAGCTTATTTACGTTCTTCGGTCATAGGCGCACTGATAAAGGAATGCACACGAGTATTTACTGAAAATGAAGAAAAGATATTGACCGGGGAATTTGAAGGCACCCTGATAATGCACATTTGCAGTCCATTGAAAGAGGCCTATGACAATTGTTCTGCAATTGCCTTTCAAAGAATATATCGTTCCAGCGATGTGCTGGACATAGAATTGGCAGGATTCAGGGTTATCAGTACCTTGATTGACCTGATGATTAATGCAGTGCGCTCTCCGGAAAAAGCGTATTCACAACTACTTATCAACCGCATATCCGGACAGTACAATGTCAACGCACCTACTTTATATGGAAAAATTCAAGCCGTGCTGGATTACATATCGGGCATGACAGACGTATATGCGCTCGACCTCTACCGGAAAATCAAAGGCAACAGTCTGCCGGCAGTATAATAAAAACATTGTCAGATGCGAGCAAGATGAATCCTGTAAATTTTATCTGCACCTGACAATGTTTCCCCAAATACTACTATTAGTCCGATTATTTGGTCAGTATGGGATGAGCGCCTGAAGTTATTTTCATAGCTTCAGGATGTTGCTTTACAAACGATTCGATATGACGTACCCGTTTGTCTTCCAGAATTTCATTGACTGCAATCAGAATTCCGGTTTCCTCCACATCTCCGAATCCATAATTAATCGCTGTTCCAAACATACGCATTGTAGGAGACAGACTCATATATGCATTGACCAAAGGAGGAATATTATACCCCAGCTTACGCACTTCCGTATTCAAGATCTTGTAATCTTCTTTAAAGGAATCATAACAGAAAAGATTTTCCAACATTTTCTTATCTGTTTCTATTTCCAGCGGTTTCATCGGAGTTATCAATTTATCTTTATCACCGAAATGTTTATTCAGGAAGTATAATATCATGTCACGCCCCTGACGATGATAACTAGGATACATAGTCATCTTACCAAAAAAATATTTCACATTAGGCTTAATCACGGTTAATGCGCCCAAACCATCCCACAAATTATCCAAAGCAAACAATCCCTTGGAACCGGCACGGGTTGACTGATATTCCAATGTAACAAATGAGCGTCCCAACTCCACCGTGTAAGGCAAATATTCTTTCAAAAAAACTTCCGAGAAATTAAACATGTGAGCAGTAGCCAGCACAGGCTTCCCATGTTCATCAAATTGCACCTCATCCCCCAAAAGATAACGATAACCTCCCAAAATCTCCTCCGCTTCAGGATTCCATACAACTAATTGCTTATATGGATTTTCCATCACGTCATATTCATCGATATCCATCGCCTTTCCTGTTCCGCCACCTGCAGCACGAAAGGCTATTTCTCTCAACCGGCCAATCTCCTTCATCACATTGGGCGAATCCTGATACGTTATGACGTAAATTTCATTATGACTTTTATTCGTAAACCTCAGGCGTTTATCCTCGGAAAGTTCCGCCTTCAGAATCTCTTTGCTAATCGGTGCAATAATTTCTTCCATATCTTTTTTCTCTCTTTTGTCTATTATAGCTTGTAGACTACATCTTTTACAAACTGCGCCCACTGAGCCGGGGTCTTTGTCTTGTCGAAAGTTTGCCAAGGAATGGGTTTTCCAATGGTCAAGGTAAAGGTTTTATGACGATTTTTCAACATTTCATCTGCCAAGTAAAGCATAGCAATATTAAACTTAATGCCAAGTGCCTTACATATATTTGCCAAATTATAAAAAAAGTCTGAGTTCCGGCCCTCAAAGTGCAAAGGTACCACATCACGATGCGTTTCAATACTTTTAGTGACAAATGTCTTTTTCCATTCCAAATCCTTGATTTCCCCACCCTGTCTACGGGAACATAACCCCGCAGGAAACATAATGATATGATTATCCGAGGCAAACCCTGCCTCTACCATCTTCGGGAAATCCCTGGATTGCGAGCCTGTTTTATTGATAGGAATACATAAAGGAGCCAAACCATGCAAATTCATCAACAAATCATTGACCAAATAGCGTACATTACCATTGTAATGTTTTCCCAATATATACCCCAAAGCAACTCCATCCTGTCCCCCCAGCGGGTGATTGCTGACAAAAGTGCATTTACCGTTTTCAGGCAAGTTTTCCAAACCTTTTATCTCCACTTTTGCATCCAGGAACTCCATACAAGCTTCCAGAAAGTCAACTCCGACTTTATTTTTGGAGTCTTTTAAAAAGACATTCAGTTCATCCTGATGCACGATATGCTTCAGGTACGAAACGACAAAACGGGGAATATATTTATATTTTTTCCCGGCTTTCGTTTTCAATATCTTTTCTATGTCGATTAAAAATATAGAGTCGTCAGTCATTTTGCAAACGTTCTTTTCCATGCAAAAGTAACTTATCTTTTTTTATATTGGCAATTTATGACAGAAAAAACTCTTAATCTCTAAAGAAATTAAGAGTTTTTGTGTATGAAACTATACAAATTCTTTCATTTTTGCGCAAAACAAAAACGAATGTGCAATAGTTTGGTTTCGTTTTTCAACCTCCGAGAAGCTGCCCTTTCCATTATTTTTTATCATAAAATTATTAATTTTAAACCTCCTGTTTACCAAGCTACTAGCTACATTAACAGCCTAGTTGAAAACTTCTCGAAATATTTTCTTAAAATATTGTGGGGAATTGTGGGGAATTGTGTAATTTTACACCTTGAACAATATAATAAGGTGTAAACATGCGATTTCTTGGGAATTCTGAAGCAAAGACGGATGCAAAAGGCAGAGTGTTCCTGCCTGCCGTATTCAGGAAGCAGCTACAAGCTGCCTCCCAGGAGTGCCTGATTTTACGCAAAGACACCTACCAAGACTGCCTGGTACTTTACCCTGAAAATGTGTGGAACGAACAAATGAACGAACTACGTTGCAAACTCAATCGCTGGAATTCCAGACACCAAATGATTTTCCGTCAGTTCGTTTCGGATGTAGAAGTTATCACATTGGATGGAAACGGGCGCTTTCTGATTCCAAAACGATATTTGAAATTAGCTAAAAATACAGCAAGATGTACGTTTTATCGGATTGGACGACACTATAGAAATCTGGTCTAAAGAAATAGCAGACAAACCCTTCATCACACCGGAGGACTTTGGAAAAGAATTGGAAGAAATTATGGGAACTAATAACAACGTAGAAATAGAATGAGTGAAGCAAAACAGATATATCATGTACCGGTATTATTAAACGAGAGCGTAGACGGAATGAACATCCAACCCGGAGGTATTTATGTAGATGCCACTTTCGGCGGCGGAGGACATTCCAAGGAAATTCTAAGCCGGCTGGGTAGCACCGCGCATCTATATAGTTTTGACCAAGATGAAGATGCCGAGAAGAATATTGTAAGCGACAGCCGCTTCACTTTTGTGCGTAGTAACTTCCGCTACCTTCCCAACTTCCTACGTTATTATGGCGTGGAAGGGGTGGATGCCATTTTGGCCGATCTGGGCGTTTCCTCACATCACTTTGACGACTCCGAACGTGGATTCTCATTCCGCTTCGAGGGCAAATTAGACATGCGGATGAACAAACGCGCAGGTATGACAGCTGCTGATGTAGTGAACACCTATGACGAAGAACGTTTGGCTAATATTTTCTATTTATATGGTGAATTGAAGAACAGCCGCAAACTGGCATCAGCCATCGTTAAAGCACGAGGTGTAAAACAAATTGTCACCATCGGTGATTTCCTCGAAGTCATCAAACCGCTTTTCGGGCGGGAACGTGAAAAGAAAGAGCTCGCAAAGGTGTTCCAAGCTTTACGCATAGAGGTAAATCAGGAAATGGAAGCATTGAAAGAAATGCTTTATGCAGCAACCAAGGCACTGAAACCGGGAGGCAGACTGGTAGTAATCACCTATCACTCTTTAGAAGACCGCATGGTAAAGAATATCATGAAAACCGGAAACATAGAAGGCAAGGCCGAACAAGATTTCTTTGGTAATGTACAGACACCTTTCAAACTAGTCAACAACAAAGTTATTGTTGCCGGCAACGAAGAAGTGACACGCAATCCGCGCTCCCGAAGCGCCAAGTTGAGAATTGCAGAAAAGAGATAACGAGATGGAAGAAGAACTGAAACAAAATACACAACAACCCAAAGACGGACAATCTGCTTCGCCCAAGCATATGTCTATCCGCAGCATATTAGGAGGAGATATCCTTGCGAACGACTTTTTCAAAAGACAGACCCGTTGCTGATTCTCATCATGATCCTGACTGTACTATACATAGACAACCGTTATAGCAGCCAACAGGAACTCATTGAAATTGACAAGTTGAAAAAAGATTTGATCGATATCAAATACGATGCATTGACACGCTCTTCCGAACTGATGGAAAAGAGCCGCCAGTCACGTATTGAAGAATATATTTCGACGGAAGACAGCCCCTTGCAAACGGCTACCAACCGTCCTTATTTAATAAAGAAAGACTAAGCCCATGATGCCCAACCAAAAAAACATAATGCTCCGCTTCTCCTTCATCATCCTGGTCATGGTGTTGATAGGCATTGCCATTATCTGCAAAGCCGGCGTCATCATGTTTGCCGAGCGTCAATACTGGAAAAGACGTAGCCGACCGTTTTGTAAAAGAAAAACGTCACCGTACGTCCTACCCGTGGCAACATCATCTCATCCGACGGCCAGCTGATGGCAAGCAGCCTTCCCGAATATAAGATTTACATGGACTTCATGATAAATAAAAGGAAGGGCGAAACCGAAGAAGAGGAAAAGAAACGGCTGAAGCTACAACATATCAAAGACTCAGTTCTTTATGCAAACCTTGACACAATCTGCAAAGGGTTACATGAAATATTCCCTGATAAAAGTGCCGCCTTTTTCAAACAGCACATCAAAAACGGAAGAAAAAAAGAGAGCCGCAGTTGGTTGCTCTACCCCAAACGCATTTCTTATATACAATATAAAGAAGCAAAAACGTCTGCCCGTATTTAACCTGAACAAATACAAAGGCGGATTCCATGAACAGGCATTCAATCAACGGAAAAAGCCTTTTGGCTCACTGGCAATGCGTACATTAGGAGATATGTATCCAGATATAGAACAAGGTGCAAAGAACGGGTTGGAACTTTCATACGATTCCAATATTAAAAGGCAGAAACGGTATCACTCACCGTCAAAAGGTAATGAACAAATACCTGAACATTGTAGATATTCCTCCTGTAGATGGCTGTGATATCATTACGACCATTGATGTAGGTATGCAAGACATCGCAGAAAAAGCATTGGTGGATGAATTGAAAGAAATCAACGCTACTGTAGGCGTTGCCATTCTGATGGAAGTGCAGACGGGAGACATCAAAGCTATCGTCAACATGACCAAATGCAATGACGGCATTTACAGAGAAATACGCAATAACGCCATCTCAGACATGATGGAGCCAGGCTCTACTTTCAAAACCGCATCCATACTGGTAGCGCTGGACGACGGAGTCATCACTCCGGAAACGGTGGTGGAAACCGGTAACGGGGTCTATATGATGCACGGCCGCTATATGAAAGATCATAACTGGCATCGTGGAGGCTACGGCACTATCAACACAACAAAATCATTGATGGTGTCCTCAAACATCGGTGTATCACGGTTGATCGATGATCATTATCATGATAATCCGGAAAAGTTTGTACGCGGACTGCATCGAGTAGGCATTGCCACTCCGTTAGATCTTGATATTCCCGGTGCCGGCAAGCCGAACATCCGCATCCCCAACAAAGACTTGAGCAATTGGTCACGTACTGCACTGGCATGGATGTCTATTGGCTATGAAACCCAAATTCCCCCCATCAATACACTGGCATTTTATAATGCTATAGCCAATAACGGAGTAATGGTCAAGCCCCGTTTTGTGAAATCAATAGTCAAAGACGGGCAGGTAGTGGAAGATATTGCTCCTGAAATACTCAACCCGGCCATCGCTTCCCCCAAGGCTATCAGCGAGATACAAACGATTTTGGAAAAAAGTCGTCAGCGAAGGACTGGGAAAGAAAGCAGGATCCAAGCAATTCCATGTATCCGGGAAAACCGGTACTGCACAGGTTTCACAAGGGAAAGCCGGGTACACGAATGGCACACGCCGTTATTTGGTAAGTTTCTGTGGATATTTTCCTTCAGAAGCGCCTAAATACAGTTGCATTGTAGCCATCCAGAAACCTGGACTCCCCGCCTCGGGTGGTCTGATGGCCGGCAGCGTGTTCAGTAAAATTGCCGAACGCGTATTTGCCAAACATCTGGCACAAGATTTGAAAGAGGCAAAAGACTCAACTTCTATCCTTATTCCGGATGTGAAAAACGGGGATATAAGTGCGGCACATTATGTACTGAACCGGATAAATGTAAATTCATCCGGAGTTTCGGAACAATCAACCGAAGGCAAACCGGTATGGGGAAATGTGACTAGTAATCCGGACAATGTATTATTCAACAAAAAAGACATTAACAATAAACTTGTACCAAGTGTTATTGGTATGGGCGCAAAGGATGCTGTCTATCTGCTTGAAAGCATGGGATTGAAAGCCCGCATTACCGGCATCGGTAAAGTGAAGTCACAAAGTATCCCGGCCGGCAACACTTTGCGCAAAGGACAAACCATACAATTACGATTAAATTAACAGTGTAACAGGAAGAATATGAAACTGGAAAAGATTATTAAAGGAATAACAGTCAATGAAATCATAGGTGATGCATCCCAAGAAATTTCGGGAATAAACATGGACTCGCGCCTGATAGAGCCCGGTCATATTTCGTTGCTGTAAAAGGAACGCAGACTGACGGACACACTTATATCCAAAAAGCAATAGAAAAAGGAGCCCGTACAGTGGTATGTGAGAATCTTCCTGAGACATTGATTGAGAATGTTACCTACATCAAAGTGAACGATACGGAAGACGTTGTCGGGAAACTGGCAACTACGTTTTACGGCGACCCCACCTCGAAATTGGAACTGGTCGGTGTTACAGGCACCAACGGAAAAACGACTATTGCCACCTTATTATATAATATGTTCCGTAAATTCGGATATAAGACAGGACTCATTTCCACTGTATGCAATTATATAGATGAGGAAGTCATTCCAACTGACCATACCACCCCTGACCCTATTACACTAAATAAACTGCTGGGGCGCATGGCAGATGAAGGATGCAAATATGCCTTTATGGAAGTAAGCTCACATTCTGTAGCACAAAAACGGATTGGTGGTTTAAAATTCGCAGGCGGTATATTTACCAACCTTACCCGTGACCATCTGGACTACCATAAAACTGTAGAGAACTATCTGAAAGCCAAAAAAGCATTCTTTGACGGTCTGCCTAAAACAGCCTTTGCCTTAACCAATCTGGATGACAAAACGATTGGTCATGACTCAAAATACCAAAAGCAAAGTACATACCTA
>OKWC01000230.1_pt1 | contig 11550 bp, 12 predicted proteins | sample 1606971 | NCBI WGS metagenome assembly OKWC01 (sample SAMN04414076, study PRJEB24778) | human gut metagenome | material: faecal | host: Homo sapiens
TGATTGCCGGTATCCTGATGGTACTGACAGGATGTTTCCGCAATGTGGAGGCGGCTTACAAAACCATTAACTGGGAAAGCATCGTACTCATTGCGGCCATGCTGCCTATGTCGCTGGCATTGGAAAAGACAGGGGCTTCCGAATACATTTCGAACAGTCTGGTCAGTGAACTGGGAACATACGGACCGTTGGCGCTGATGGCGGGTATTTATTTCACTACTTCCCTGATGACGATGTTTATCAGCAACACGGCTACCGCAGTGCTTCTGGCTCCTATCGCGATGCAAAGTGCAACGCAGATAGGGGTAAGTCCCGTACCTTTTCTCTTTGCGGTGACACTGGGGGCAAGTATGTGTTTCGCTTCTCCATTCTCCACTCCGCCCAATGCGCTGGTGATGCCCGCCGGACAATATACCTTTATGGATTATGTAAAGGTAGGGCTGCCGTTGCAGATTATTATGGGCATTGTCATGGTGCTGGTACTTCCTTTGCTGTTTCCTTTTTAAGTTGTTTATAATATATGATGCCGATGACGTCCGCTATAAACCATCCGATAGGATAGACCACCAGATTCCGATGACCCCGATGGCAGGAATGCCGGCAAGCCAATAGGAAAGGGCTACACGGGTTCCCAACGATACCACTGTGAGCACTACGGACATTCCCGGCATACGGATGGCACGATAATATCCGTATAACAGGAACAAAATCCCGATTCCGCAATAAAACGCTCCCTCGATGCGTAAATAACTGATACCGATGTTCAGAATTTCCGTTTCGTGGGGACGGACAAAAATCAGCATCAATGGTTTGGCGAATAAAAAGACCAGAATGGAAATGACCAGAGAGAAGAGAACGGTGGTAATCAAGGCACTTTTCACTCCTTTGCGGATCCGTTCCTCTTTTCTCGCTCCGAAGTTCTGGGCAATAAAGGTGGAAAAGGCATTTCCGAATTCCTGTACCGGCATATAGGCGAACGAGTCTATTTTTATTGCTGCCGCAAAGGCAGCCATGACTACAGTGCCAAAACTGTTGACCAATCCTTGTACCATGAGAATGCCCAGATTCATTACCGATTGTTGTACACAGGTCAGTGCGGAGAACGAAGTGATCTCTTTCAGGCAGTGACGGTCGAAATGCAGGTCATTGCGGTGTAATCTCAGTTCGGGGTATTTCACGTAGGCATATCCCATAATTCCCAAAGCGGATACTCCCTGTGCGGCTACCGTGGCGATGGCTGCTCCCTTGATTCCCCAATCCAACTGCAAGATAAAGAACAAATCCAGCCCGATGTTCAGTACGACGGAAACCGCCAGAAACCAAAGAGGAGTGACGGCATTTCCTATGGCACGCAGCAATGCCGCATAGAAATTATAGATAAAGGTAAAGCCGATTCCCCAAAAGATAATCCACAAGTAATCATACATCATGCCATAAATATCTTTGGGAATCTGCAATATCCTGAGGATGGGATGAATCCAGACGAAAACCGCTATATTTAGAATCAATGTTACTGTGCCGATCAGCAGGACGGATACATAGATGCTACGGCGTAGGGAATCCGTCCGTCCGGCTCCATATTGCAAGGAAAAAACGGTTCCGCTTCCCATGGACAATCCCAGCAGGATGGAAATAAGGAAAACCATCAGCGTGTAGGCGGAACCGACGGCGGCCAATGCGCCGGAACCTATACATTGTCCTACAATCAGCGTGTCGGCTATGTTGTAACACTGTTGTAGCAGTGAGCCTATAATCATAGGTAAGGTAAAACGTAGCAGAGTGCCGGTGATGCCTCCCTGCGTCAAGTCTATTTTAGATAACATGATGTGCGTCTGTTCGATTCAATTTCTTATTTATTTTGAAATTTATTGCGAAGGTAGGGAATAAAATATCAAACAACAATAGAGATTGTCTATTTAATACCCGGAATGTTCTTTCTCCTTAAAAAGAGTTAACTTGATAATATTTTCCATAGGAAACTTTTTATTATAAGAAATATCATGTATGTTTGCATAAAGTTTCCATTGGAAAATATTAAATCAAATAAAATAGTTCGATTATGAAGTATATAGTAATAGGAGGCGTAGCAGGAGGTGCAACTGCTGCCGCACGTATCAGAAGAAACACGGAACAGGCGGAAATCATTTTGTTCGAGAAGGGAGAATACATTTCGTATGCCAATTGTGGTCTGCCTTATTATATAGGAGGTGTGATTGCGGAGCGGGAAAAATTGTTTGTACAGACTCCGGAGGCTTTCGGGAACGTTTTAACATAGATGTGCGTACCCGGTCCGAGGTAATAGCCATCCATTCTGCCGATAAGACAGTGGATATTCGTACTTCCGACGGGAAAACTTATACGGAGAGTTATGACAAATTATTGCTTTCTCCGGGTGCGTCGCCTGTTCGTCCTCCCTTGCCGGGCATTGACAATGAAGGAATTTTTACCCTACGTAATGTGAATGATACCGATGCTATCAAGAGTTACTTGCAGCAGCATAAGGTGAAACGGGCGGTAATCATCGGGGCCGGATTCATCGGGTTGGAGATGGCGGAGAATCTGCAGGAAGCCGGTGCGGAAGTGGCGGTTGTAGAGATGGCAAATCAAGTCATGGCTCCTATTGATTTCTCTATGGCTTCTTTGGTGCACGAGCATTTGTTGCAGAAAGGAGTGCATCTCTACCTGGAAAAGGCGGTGGCTTCTTTCGAGCGCACGGTCAACGGACTGGAGGTTATTTTTAAATCGGGCGAAAGGCTGCCTGCCGATATGGTGTTGTTATCCATCGGGGTACGTCCCAATACCTCATTGGCGACAGAGGCCGGACTGGAGATAGGGGAGATGCGCGGCATTAAGGTGAACGATTACTTGCAGACTTCCGACGAGCATATTTATGCGGTGGGCGACGCTATCGAGTTCCGTCATCCGCTGACTGATAGACCGTGGTTGAATTATCTGGCTGGTCCGGCCAACCGTCAGGCGCGTATTGTGGCAGATAACATGGTTTTGGAAATAAGGTTACATACGAAGGGGCTGTCGGTACTTCCATTGCCAAAATTTTTTGATATGACTGTCGCTGCTTCAGCCTTCCGGCAAAGCGGTTGAAACAGGCAGGCATTGATTATTTGTCGGCAACCATCCATTCCGGTTCCCATGCGGGATATTATCCCGATGCTTTACAGATGTCCATTAAAATAACCTTCTCTCCTGTGAACGGGAAATTACTTGGAGCGCAGATTGTGGGGTATAACGGAGTGGACAAACGTATTGACGAATTCTCGCAAGTGATTAAGCATAACGGAACTGTTTATGACTTGATGGCTTTGGAGCAGGCATACGCTCCTCCTTTCTCTTCGGCAAAAGATCCTGTAGCAGTAGCCGGATATGTAGCCGGAAATATACAGAGCGGAAAGATGAAGCCTCTTTATTGGCGCGAGTTGCAGGCTGCCGATTTGAGTAAAGTTACGTTGGTTGATGTCCGTACTCCCGATGAATTTGCACTCGGTGCTTTGAAGGGGGCTGTCAATATTCCTTTGGATGATATGCGCGAAAGGATGAAAGAGATTCCTCAGGATAAGCCGGTCTATTTGTATTGTGGAGTGGGGTTGAGAGGGTATCTGGCTTCTAATATATTGTTACAGAATGGCTTTGGGAAAGTAAGGAATTTAATAGGAGGTTTGAAACTGTATAAAGCGGCAACGGCTCCTCTGCCCAAGCCGAAGGAGTTCTCAAATTCCGGATCTTCAAGTTCTGATTCTTCAAAAGTTGATCATTCTGAACACAGTAAAGATTCTGCTGAAGCTTATACTATTGCCTCTTCCGTCATTCCTTCTATGAAAGCAATAAAAGTGGATGCTTGTGGCATATCTTGTCCCGGTCCTATCATGAAGCTGAAGAAGAGTATGGAAGAACTGGCGGACGGCGAACGTCTGGAGATTGTCGCTACGGATGCCGGTTTCCCCCGCGATGCCGAAGCATGGTGCCAGACTACCGGGAACCGTTTTGTCTCAGTAAAGTCAGGAGCAGGAAAGTATGAGGTAATTGTTGAGAAAAATACTCCGCAATCTTCTTCCTCGGAGGTTTGCCGGGAGGATAAAGGGAAAACTTTTATTCTGTTCAGTGACGACCTGGACAAAGTTTTAGCTACTTTTGTACTCGCAAACGGTGCGGCGGCTACGGGAAAGAAGGTGACCATCTTCTTTACTTTCTGGGGGCTGAATGCTATCAAAAGATTGGACAAGCCTGCGGTGAAGAAAGATATCTGGGGGAAGATGTTCGGCATGATGCTGCCTTCCAGTTCTTTAAAGTTGAGATTGTCTAAAATGAATATGGGTGGAATGGGAGCCAGGATGATGCGATATATCATGAATAAGAAAAATATCGACTCACTGGAATCTCTGCGTACTCAAGCCATTCAGAACGGAGTGGAATTTATTGCTTGCCAGATGTCAATGGATGTAATGGGTGTGAAACGTGAGGAATTGCTGGATCATGTGACTATTGGCGGAGTGGCAACCTATATGAACCGTGCCGAACAGGCGAATGTAAACTTGTTTATTTAAATTTGCATGGAGAAAATAAAATCAATATGTGTCATGAGAGAGCTGTTCAAGGCTCTCTCTGAACTTGAAACCCGCTTGATGGAACAATATGGAGTGTCATTGAATGAGGCAATGGCACTTTGTTGCATTGGCGGAGATACGCTGACAGCCAGTGTGATATCGGAAAACACAGGTCTGTCTGCTTCGCATACTTCTAAAGTCATCCGTTCCATTGAAGAGAAAGAATTAATCGTCCGTAATTTGGGGGATAAGGATAAACGGCAGATGCATTTTACTTTATCCGATAAAGGGCGTGAATGTTTGGAAGCGCTGAAAGCAAATGAAATAGAAATACCGGAACTATTAAAGCCATTGTTTAAATAAACCCTTCTCTTTTCCATTTGTTTATTCCGGATATGAAACTGGAGAAATGGAAAAACAAGTGGAAGGAGTGGAGCAATCTGCGCAAATGGCAAATATGGAAACTGAAGCTGATTGATGCCCGTCTGTATTTCGTGAGCATATTCGTGGGGCTGCTTACGGGACTGGTTGCTGTGCCTTATCACTATCTTCTCTGGTATTTCTTTGATGTGCGGAAAACTTTTTTCACGGCGCATTATCCGTGGTATTGGCATGTATTGTTGTTTTTTATCTTATGGGGGATTCTGATTTTTGTCGCTTCTTTGGTAAAACGTATGCCATTGATAGCCGGAGGCGGTATTCCTCAGACACGTGCGGCCAATAACGGTCGTATCCGTTATGAGCATCCTTTTAAGGAACTGGTGGCCAAATTCTGCGGAGGTGTGTTGGCTCTCAGTGCGGGGCTGTCCTTGGGACGCGAGGGGCCGTCTGTTCAGATAGGGTCTTATATAGGAACACTTATCTCCCGTTGGGGACATATCCTGAAAGGGGAACGGAAACAATTGCTGGCTGCCGGAGCCGGTGCGGGCTTGTCTGCCGCTTTTGCCGCTCCGTTGTCTTCTTCTTTGCTGGTAATAGAATCCATCGAGCGTTTTGATGCGCCTAAAACCGCCATTACTACCTTGTTGGCCGGCGTGGTAGCCGGAGGAGTGGCTAGTTGGATGTTCCCCACGACTCCTTATCATCTGATTAGTGCGGTCGTTCCCGGTTTATCTTTATCCGTCAGGCAGAGCTTTATATTATCTTTGCCGCCCTTATGGCTGTCATTGCAAAGTTTTATTCGCTCATCGTTCCTTTCTTTCAAGAAAGGATACCTGCCATGAAACTCTCCATTCCTGTCAAGATGTTGTATTTATTGATCATAGCTTATGCCATATCGTTAACAGAGACGAATCTGACAGGTGGCGGAGAGCAGTTTTTGATGATGCAGGGAATGAATGGAACTCATGATATCCGGTGGCTTACTATCATGATGCTTATTCATTTTGTTTTTACGCTGTTTTCTCTTTCTTCGGGTTTGCCGGGAGGAAGTTTCATTCCTACCTTGGTTACGGGAGGATTATTGGGACAAATCTTCGGGTTGGTATTGGTACAGCGCGGATGGATAGGGTATGAGAATGTGAGTTATATGATGCTGATCGGGATGGTGGCTTTTTTGGTGGCTGTGGTGCGTACCCCTTTGACTGCCATTGTTCTGATAACGGAGATTACCGGTCATTTCGAGGTGTTCTATCCTTCCATCGTGGTAGGTGGGTTGACTTATTATTTCACCGAATTGTTACAGATAAAACCTTACAATGTATTGCTGTATGACAGGATGTTCCGTAGCCATAATCCGGAGTCTTCCGAAGAGGCTGGTGCCCGCTATCATCTTTTTGTCGAGATAATGGATGGGTCTTATTTTGACGGAAAGGAAGTGGATACATTGGCTTTACCTAATCATTGTATCATTCGTAGTATACACCGGAATCGTAAAAACTTACTTCCTCAGGGGCAAACCCTGGTTCCCGGTGATCAAGTGGAGATAGAAATGGATGCGCAGGATATAGAAAAATTATACGAACCGTTGGTCAGTATGGCAAATATCTATTAAATTTGCCGTATGAAAAAGAAATTCCAGCTTGAAGTTCCGGGAGGAGCCGACAAAGTGTTGCTTCATACTTGTTGTGCTCCTTGTTCATCAGCCATCATAGAGTGCTTGATGCAGCATGGTGTCACTCCGGTTATCTATTATTGTAATCCCAATATTTATCCGTTGGAGGAATACATTATCCGCAAGGACGAATGTACGCGGTATGCCCAGTCCTTGGGATTGGAAATTATAGATGCCGATTATGATCATGATGCCTGGCGTTGTCGAATGGCAGGAATGGAGCAAGAGCCTGAAAGAGGAGGCCGTTGCTTGCGTTGTTTCAAGATGCGACTGCAGGAAACCGCACGTTATGCCCACGAACATGGATTCCCGGTTATCACTACTACGCTTGCTTCCAGCCGTTGGAAAAGTTTGGAACAGATAGAGGAAGCGGGCCGATATGCTACGGCTCCTTATCCGGATGTCACTTATTGGGAACAGAACTGGCGTAAAGGTGGATTGAGCGAGCGTCGCATTGCTATCATTAAGGAATATAATTTTTATAATCAGCAATATTGTGGCTGTGAGTTCAGTATGCGGAAAGAAGAAAAGGGAGGATGACGGGAATGAAGATGTTCAAACTGTGGATGGTTGTAATGTTATTGGGACTCTTGCCCGTTGTTTCAGAGGCGCAAGAAGAAAATAAATAATGCCATTAATGTACAGTTGGAGTATCTGAAAAAGTATCCTAAAGACAAAGAAGCACTTCGGAAAGTTAGTTTTCTCTATCTGAATAAAGCAGATTATGATCAGGCTATCTTTTATGGTCGACAATTGTTTGAGATGGGTTATAATGAACGGGATTACAATGGCGCTGTAATTTATTCTCATATTTGTCTGGGGCAGGCCCATATGATGAAGGGAAATGTAAAGGAGGCTTATAGTCATTTAGGGCAGGCCAGGCTGATAGGTGAAAGTAATAAAAATGATTCCGCTTTATGTTCCGTATATAATGGGCTGGGACTTTATGCATCGAATGTCCAAAAAGACTATTATCGTTCACTTACTTATTTCTTCAAAGGAGTTGAAGCTGCAAGACGTTGTCATTATGACAGACTCTATTTCCATTTTGCTTTCTAATATTGCCGGTATTTATTATTTGAAAAATGATAGCACAGGATTGAAATATGCCCTTGAATGTTATGAACTGGGACATGAACGGAAAGATCCTTATCTGATTTATAGTGGTTCAACCAATACCGCTTATATGTATTATTTGAAGAGTGACTATAATACAGCATTAAAATATATTCAGGAGGCGGAGTTCACCATGGTGCAGAATGACTTTTATGATCAATCAAACGTTTACAATCTTTATGGATATATTCTGCATAAATTGAATAAAGATGATGAAGCGTTGGGTTTTTCCGGAAGGCTTTGGATTTGAAAGAACAGGGAAATATTTCTTCAGTGATGAATTCTTATTTGGGCTATGCCGAAATTTTAATGGAGCATCACCAGTATGACCGGGCTGTCCGGATGCTGAAAGCCGGAATAGAACTGTCTTACCAACAGGCTAATGCCATCTATCGAAGTGACCTGTTGAAGGCTTTATCCCGATGTTATGAAGAAGATGGTATGCTGGTAGAGGCGTTGAAGTATCATAAGCTCTATCAGCTGGAAACAGATAGCTTATATAATGCGGAAAAGGAACGTGCCGTGGGGGAGATACGTGCAAAATACGATATGGAACGGCAGGAAAACGAGATAAAACAAAACCGTCTGGAATTATTGGAAAAGGAAAATAAGATGCAATTGCTTATAGCCGGATTTATCTGTATCTTCATAGCTGCCTCTTTACTATATTACTTATATTACAGAAAAAATAAGCTGTACCTTACCATTGTGAAGCAAAATCAGGACGCTATCCGGCGTGAACAGCAATTGCAGAACAAGATAGACGAGCAGTTTGCAGAGATAGGCCGCCAGTCCGCTCTTTTACAAGAATATCTTACGGACTCGACGAAAACTTCTTTGCCGCAACCTGAGAAATATGCTTCATCCTCGTTGACAGATGAAAAGAAGCAGGATTTATTTCTGCGTTTGGAAACGCTGTTGCGGGAGGAGAAGGTATTTACAGACAATTTGCTGACCAAAGAGAAAGTAGCGGAAATGTTGGGAACTAATCGTACTTATCTCTCTCAAATTATTAATGAGCAGACCAAGCAGACTTTTACTCAATTTGTAAATGGTTTCCGCACAAAAGAGGCAGTCCGTTCACTTTCCGATCCTGATAACCAAACTCCGCTAAAGGCGATTTCAGCTGAATTGGGCTTTAATTCCATGACTACTTTTTATAGCCAGTTTCAGGCGGCTACTGGTATGACTCCCGCCCAGTATAGAAACAAAGTGCAGGAATTGCATAAAAATAGATAATCTATTAATTTGCTATCATAAATTTATCCAAATGCGGCAATTGCTGTATTTGGACAACCTGTTTTTGCTATAATTTAAAACTTTATGCATTAATTTGCTATCGACGCAATATAAGCTGCAAAACTGTTTTAACAATAAAACGGGACTTAAAAGTGATTATAAACAGTATTAATATTAAATCTATAAAAAGTATGAAACATTCAGATTACCACGGAAAGCTACTTCGACTGGCGATGTTTTTCGTTGCATTGTTTTTGTGTGGAACAATGGCATATGCACAAACAGACCGGATGATCAGCGGTATAGTTGTAGATGAGAATGGAGATCCCCTGCCTGCCGCTCACATCCGTCAGGTGAGCCAGACGAAAGGGGAGGAACTGGCTGCTGTCATAACCGATATGAACGGGCACTTCCGGCTGACCCTGCTCCGCACAGCGAAAGAGATAGAAATCTCTTACTTGGGCTATGAATCAAAGAAAGTAAGATTGACAAGTGCGAACAGTTACAGAATTGTCTTGGAGCCGGCCTCCGAACTGCTGGACGAGGTGGTGGTAACCGGATATCAGACTATCTCCAGGGAACGGGCTACCGGTTCATTTGCGAAAGTAGATTCGAAAAAGTTGGAAACCCAACGGTTAAGTAGTGTCAGCTCATTGATGGAGGGAAGAATAGCAGGTTATAGTGACGGTAAGATACGTGGTGTGACTTCGATGAACGGACTTACTACTCCTCTGTATGTGATTGATGGGTTTCCGGTAGAGAAAACTATTTCTGACGGACTGGGCAACTGGGTCGAAAATGTGCCTGATTTGAATATAGAGGATATAGAGAATATTACGGTATTAAAAGATGCCGCGGCTACGTCTATCTATGGTGCTCGTGCTGCTAATGGTGTAGTAGTCATCACTACTAAAAAAGCGGAAAGAATCAGCTGAATGTATCATTTTCAGCGACATTGACAGTACGCCCTTATAATTTTTATACCGGTCACTTAGCCGGTACGGCTGACATGATAGAGATGGAAAAGGAGTGGGCAGCCATGAATCCTAATCTTCAAGGAGAGGGAGCATCCCAATATGCACAGAATTTGTTGGACAATGCATCCATGTATTCCTGTTTGGGGGTACAGGCTATTTTAAAACATCATACAGGTGCGATCAGCGAAGCACAAATGGAGCAGACGCTACATGAACTGGCTTCACAGGGATTCCGTTATTATGATGATGTGAAGAAATATGGTAAACGAAATCCGTTTTCGCAACAATATAACTTGAATATCGGGCGTGGAACGGAAAAAAATACATTTAATGCTTCGCTGTCTTACAGGAATAACCGGGAAGAAGATAAATATACTGACAGCGAGAGTTTCGGATTGAATTTGCAGAATACTACCCGGCTTACTTCATGGCTGAGTCTGGATTTGGGAACGTATCTGAATTATGGAGATGGTACAACGCAGAGTTATAATCTGACCTCACCCGGATATAATTATGTTCCTTATAGTTCGTTGTTGAATGGCGATGGAAGCTACTATACTAACACGGCTGCGGACCGGTACAGTAAGTCACAACAGGAAATTATTTCTTCTTACGGATTGTATAGTATGGATATTACCCCTTTGGACGAATTGGGAAGAAACTTGTCGAAGAGTAAGAATTTTAGTAATCGTACTTTTGCGAGACTTAATTTTAAATTCACAGACTGGTTGAGATACACTGCTTCGTTCCAATATGAAGTAGGGGAATATAAGACAAGCCAATTGCAAGATAAGGAAAGCTATGCTGTACGTAATAAAGTAAATACATTTGCTACTGATGCAAGTGGGAGTGGCCAGGCTACTTATAATCTTCCTTATGGCAATATTTATACAACGGGGACTAATAGTATCCGTGCTTATAATTTCCGTCAGCAATTGGATTTTAACAAGACATTTGCAGAAAAACATGATGTGACCGCTTTGTTTGGTATGGAAGTACGTGAAAATAAGACGGAATACAATAATCGGAAATATTATAATTATGATCCGGCTTTACTAACTTATGATCTTATTGATGAACGGGTGCTGAGTAATACTTATACCGGAGTTTGGGAAACTATGTATCATTCAATAAAAATGATATCTCCAATATCTATGACTGGTAAATCGTTTTGTTTCTTTTTATGGGAATGCAGCTTACACGTATGATGGTAAATATATGGTGACAGGAAGCATTCGTTGGGATCGTACCAATTTGTTTGCTACTGGTTCCAAGTATCAGAAGAAACCTATCTGGTCGGTAGGTGCTGGTTGGAATCTGGACAAAGAATCTTTTTTAAAGTTTCATTTATAAATATGATGAAACTGCGTTTCAGTTATGGTATCGGTGGTAACATCGCCAAGAATTCTGCTCCTTATATGACGGCTTATTATAATAATAATACCCATGTGGGCGGCATACAAGGGACTATCAGCAACCGTCCTAATCCTGATTTGCGGTGGGAAAAGACAACTACAGCTAATATTGGTGTAGATTTCTCTATGTTTAGAAATCGATTGAACGGTTCTATTGAATATTATAATAAATCGGGCGTGGATTTGTTAGC
>OKWC01000231.1_pt1 | contig 11502 bp, 16 predicted proteins | sample 1606971 | NCBI WGS metagenome assembly OKWC01 (sample SAMN04414076, study PRJEB24778) | human gut metagenome | material: faecal | host: Homo sapiens
TTGTCATTATGGGGTAATGATACTGTCGGGGAATATCCACCTGCTGGCGGACGAGATTTTCAAGAGCTGTAAGGCGACCTCGTGCCAACTTGCGGTTAAGCTGGTCGCTGCCTTCAGGTGATGCTGCACAACAGAAGGAAACTTCAACGATGTTGATTGTACTGTCCTGACGGATATTCCGTAGGAACTCAATGATTTCCTGCATACGGACAGCGTTGTCCGAGTATGCAGAATCAATGACAGTACTGTTCACACGGAAATCGACGCAAATCTCCGTGCGTCTCTCTTGCGAATACGTAGCACATAATCCAAACAGCAAGAGAATCAGTGTTATACAATATTTTTTAATATACATATGTTTTTTACATTTAGTATGCTTTAGGTATGTTTATAAATCATTCTTATTTATCTTCTTCGATGCAACCTGTAATAACTTATGCTTTTCTATTGCTTCGGGATAGTTACGACGGATAAACCCTCCGAGACTGTTATATGTAAGCCCCAATCGCTGGGCAATGGATTTTAACGGCTCGGGAGTAGTCTCATAGAGCTGTAATGCCTTAGCATATTTCTCTGCACTGCGATTAGAAACGGTTCTTCCATTATTTGCCTTTGTCATTCCACGGACTGCAGTCAATTCGGGATAGTGTTCCTTCAAGTACATTCTAAACACCTCCGGATTGAGACCGAACGCGGCAATGGCATCCTTGTATTTATAGTGAGGTATTTATAGTGAGCCGAAGTAGTTTGACCTTTGCTGCCACGAAGTTTAACATTCTCATGTTCTGTCAGGTTGTGACGTTTAAGGATTAGTTCACGATGATGTTTGGACAGATACGAACTGAATGCACTGAATCCTACTCCCGTTCTTTCGCATATATCTTTTATCGAAAGACCGGAATCCGAATACAGGGTTATAGCCTCCCTATATTTCAATTCTGTACTTATGTTCATTTCCTGACCTTGCATAAATTACTCTTCGTTATGGCAATTAATGTATTTACTACTGTTAATCAGTAATATACGCACTGCTTAACAAGCATTACACAAACTTCTCTTTGGAAGAGAAATTGATGCATCAACTATTGGTTGGAAATTAGCGCTTTAACCGAAAAGGTGTAATTTATTCACTCAACAATCCATTTTTTGCCCGAACAAAATCAGAATTTCGCATAACATTTTTTTGTGTAAATTGGTGATATTTACCGAAAAAAGTGTAATTTTGCAACGGTAATCATTTCTCTTCCAAAGAGATAAGTTCTCTCTTCCAAAGAGACTTTACAATTCGCTCAACAATCCTCCACTTACAGAGACTTCAGAATCATACTATTCGCCTTGTCAATTGCCATTGTGTCCAACGATGCCAGGTAGATGCGTGTAGTAGCTTCTGAGTCGTGCCCCATTCCCTCGCTGATAACCGAAATAGGAACATTCTTGCTCTTGGCAATACTCGCCCAAGCGTGACGGCTCACATACATCGTAAGCGATACAGACAATCCTAATTGGTTTCCGATGACTTTTAGGCTACGGTTGATGTTGTGAGCCGTATAGATGTATTGCTTGCGTTCATCTATTTCACTGAGAGGCTTGATGATAGGCAACAGATATTGCGACAGTGGATTATCGTACTTATCCACTATTTCCTGCATACACATCTCCCATTTGATGAATAGCTGTTGCCCTGTCTTGCGTCTGCGGTACGATAAGATATTGCCGTTCAAGTCCTTTTTTCGAAGGTATGCCATATCCACGAATGACATTCCACGAGTGTAAAAGGAAAAGAGAAACATATCACGGGCAAAACCAAGAGTGGGATTCATCGACAAGTCCATCTCCTTAATCTGCTTGATAGTCTTGAGTGGTACAGCTCGCTTGAGAGTCTTTTCCACACCTGTATAGACATGCTTGAACGGGTATCGCTGGGTGGTCAATTCCTTTTCAACGGCACGATTATACACAGCCCGAAGATTACGCATATAAAATGATGAGCTATTCGGGCTTACTCCGCTACGCTTCAAGTAGGCTTCGTATGCCATCATCATATCGGTATCCATTTCATCCAATGTCAAATCCTTGTCCTCACGAAAGCGTTTTGAAGCTGCTGAGAGTTGCGGTATAGGTTTCAGAAGTGCGTATCTTGCCCAATGTTTTCAGATTGGAGATGACACCCTCCATAAATGAGAAGAGATAATTTTCGGGATTATCCGATACAAATTCAGCTATTACATCATCTGCGGTATAGTCACAACCGCTATGCTCAAATCCTGAAATAATCTTTTGAAAAGACTTGACATCCATATGGATTTTATCGCTTATTTCCGAAAGATAACGCTTTCTCTCATCATTGAATCGTGGTAACACCACCTCCGTTAAGTGGCTGTTCCACTCATAGCCGTAGAGACGGTAGCCCGTCTTTTGCTGACGGGCTACACGATTATGGATTACTTGATAGAAAATTGTACCTTGTCCGCCATCAACTGTTGATGGTCGGAACTTAATCTTTACTGTTGCCATATCACAATCAGGGTTTTGATTTGTTAATCAGATTAACCTTACTATCGTCCTGCTTGTTCTTGATGGACTTGGCTTTGGATTCTTGTTCCTTTGCAGCCTGCTCTTTAAGTCGTGCTTGTTCTGCAAGGGCGGCTTGCTTGCGGACAGCCTCTTCGTAAGTCTCCACATCCTCACGCATTTGCTCGATTGCTTCATTATTACGGTTTAGCTCAAAGACGTCCTCCAAAGTGGCTATCTGCTCTGCTGAAGCATCACCTTTCATCTTGATATAGCGATATTTGAGGTCGTTATCCTCTTCTCGCTGATTAGGTTTCCCCGATATTATTATCCAAGTAAACATTCCAAAAATCAAAGCCGTTTCTATCACAATAGTCCAAAAGACAAATGGCGTTTCAAAGCCAATTCTATGATGCTTGAAATTATGAACGCCATCCTCAATGGTTGTTTTTAGTTTCTGCACTAACGACTTTACCTCATCGGATGTTTGCTTCTGGTTAGTCTTAATCTCATTCAATGATTTTAATACTTCGGTTGATGTTCGAGTATTGACAATAGCCGATTTCGTGTCCTTGAAATTATCATTAAGGATACTCAAATGATCTACTACTGCACCAGCAAACTTCTTAATTTTGGTTTCGGTGTATTCAAAACCTTGCTTATTGTTCTTGTTAATCAAAGCCTTGATATCTTGAACTACTCTCGCATAAGCTTCGTTATCAACTATCGAATTGCTTGTGCTCGATTGAACTTTTTTCAATTCATTTATACCGGCTTCAATTCTCTCCATGCATCCGTAGATGCCTTCCATACACGACTCTTGGTCGTTGGTGTTATAGTTTTTACTCATGGTTGTTTGAATTTAAATTTGTTAAACTTCGGGTTAATTAGAATCTTATTCCTCGATTCTTTTTTTCTTATCCTTCTTTTTCTTCTGCCAAGAAGGTACTTGTTCATCCTCATGCAGAGTGTCCAATGGTGTAAATAAGCCCATTCCGTTACTCTCAATAAGGTTGTCGGTAACACTGTAATTGCGTTCCTCCTCTTGCCTTATCGGTTGCTGTTTAGGCTCAATTCCAGTCTGCATTTTCGGCTTATCCCAACTTAATTGTTCGTTAAGTTTTGAATAACTGAACTGCCTACTCACATCGGAAGCCTTGAATGTAAGCCCATCCTTTGTGAATCGTATGCCTTGTATGTCATCCACGGCACGAGTATTCTTTTGCCTAAATGAAAACTCCAAATAAATGCCTCTGCGTTTCAATTCCTCGTTAAACTCCTCCCAAGTTCGGCATCGCTTCAATGCAGTCTTAACAGCATTATGAATCTCATACTTTACTCGCTCAGGATTGTGGAGCTTCTTCACATTGGTCTTGCCCTTATCCTCTGCGTAGGTCAATCCGTATTTGTCTTTCAGTCTCTTTGTAGCAATCTCATTACGCTTAAAATCGTTCTGCGAAGAGATTACTTTACCATCGTAGTTGATGCGATTATAGACCAAATGGCAATGCGGATTGTCGGTGTCATGATGCCTGACCAAGATGAATTGAGTGTTCTTAATGCCCATCAGTTCCATATACTCCAATGCGATCTTAACCATAAACTCATCGCTTAATCGTGGTGCATCTTCTCTCTTAAAGCTGAGGGCAATGTGTCCTAACGGTTGCTTAATCTTCGGATTTAAGAGACTCTGACAGTTGAAACTATCAATCATCTCCTTGTTTGTTCCGAGCAGTACTCCGTCCGATGCAATGATTTCGGCATTGTCTTTTCCCATCACATAGCGTATGCATCCACCAAAGGATTTTCCCTTCTTGATTTTACCTATCATCTGCTCCTCCTTTCTTCGGCTTTGTAATTGCTTAATACTTCTTTCAACTTGACAAGCAATTCCATCACTATATTCTTAGTGCGATAGAATCCCGTTTGATGTGATAGCTTTGTAAGCTGATTGAGGTTGTTTGCCATACCCGTAAGGTTACGGATTACGACAGCATCTTCTACCGAATGTTTGGCTACGATTCGGGCATCAAAAGCAGAATCTCGTATGTACTCGGCAAGCGTGCGATTGGCATTCTTGCTTCGGCGGCGTAACATCTCATAGTCTGGCTTTGAGAACTTCACCGTTACCGACTTCGTAAGTCGTTTCAGAGTGCTGACCTGCGGTCTTCCTCTGGGCTTTGTTTTGTTTGGTTTCTTATTGTTCATCATCGTACTTTTTTACATTGTTATTGATTCTTCAATTTGGCATTTCACAATCTGCGACCATCGGGAGCGGATTGCCTCCACTTGGGAGTGGAGCGAGGTTTTTCGGGTGCAATGGCGGCTTGTCCGACATTTTTCGGCATCCCGAAAGATAACCTCGCTACACCCCAAGACTAAGATCTTGCTGCTTCCACCATCATTGACGGTTTTTGATTGCTGAGAGTGCCTTTTTCAGTCGCTGATAATGGTACCGTGAGCGGTATATCGGTTGCTTCCGTTATTCCGTGCTTCCGACCTCTCGCACTCTCGCATTCTTGCTTTATCGCAGGCTATCCGTCAGGTCAGCACTACAATTTTCTCCACTGCTCAAAGTCGGCATCGTAGGTGTCGAGATGCTGACGGGCTATATTCTCAAGCAAGCCCGAAACACTCATCTTGCGACCTCCGAGTTTGCGAACATAATCTTCAAGTCTGTCCCTTACCTCGCAACTGACAAATACAGGTTTGCGGTCGATAATGACAGGGACTTTTAGATAAGCATTGCGGTACTCCTCCAATGAGAGTCTGCGTTGCTTGCTGCTTACTCTGCGTTGAATGGTGGGCGGTTCCTCAATAGTGGTTGAAACTTCCATAATGGATTGTCTTTCGGCTACTGCCTCCTCATCAATTACAGAGTCCGCAATACGATTCTTTGGCGTGAAATCCTGCGATGCCATTTCAACACTCTTTTTAACTTCGGCATCTCTCGCTGCCGATGGCGATACGCTTTGACTAAACATTTCAGCCGAAGCGTTCTTTTCAATTGTTTTTGTTGTTCCCATTTGTTTATTTTTTAGGGTTTATATTTCGGTCTCAGTGCACACATTGACCAATTGTCGTGAGCAAAGTAAGTGTGTATAGTTTTGCAGGTCAAGCAATTGGGGTTAGTGAGGCAATTAAGTATCGTTCTGCATATTAGGCAGGTAAACTAATGGTGTGGACTGCTCAAAATTTCCACTATTGGGGGGTGAAGGGTGAATGAGGACTGAATCCTAAAATTAGAGAATTAAGGGCTTAATTTCGATGGTGGATAGACGGACTGCCGAAACATCGGGAGTTGGTCTATCCTCAATCATGTTATTACTGATTAGTGGCAATCTGTTTCGGCTTTTCGGGCAAAAGTTTGACAGACGGATAAGTATCGGTTTGACAAACGACAATGCAGCGGACAAGATCCGAAACGGGCAGTCGCTTTAATTTCTAACTAAGTGTATAGGTGTGATAACTATACTTGATTTGTGAGTAAAACTATTAGCATAGGCAGTTAAAGTGCCACGAACTACGCCATATACTGCAACAGGCTTGATGAATCATTGTGATGTGATTACTCCTATATTTCTTTGCACCAACAAAACGGGGTAACAGCGAAAAGAAAAATGATTGTAACGATGGATATGATAGGTTTTAGTGGAGTGATTTATCGCACCGAATATGCAATGATATGTCAGTCTATGACACGTATAGACACCCCCATTGCAGTATGATTTTTCGTGCTTTTATTTGCAGTGGAAATAACAACAGAACAAGAAAAATATGTATAACTAAAATATTGACAACAATGAACATCATCAGTTTTGAAGAGAGAACCTTTGAGGGAATTGCTGCCAAGTTTGAGTACTTCGTGCAGCGAGTGGATAACCTTTGTCGCCGACACAGTGAGAAGAAAATTGACGAGTGGATGGATAACCACGATGTATGCCGAAAGCTGCGCATCAGTCCGAGGACATTGCAGACACTCCGTGATAACGGGACGCTTGCATTCAGCAAGATTGGCAACAAAACCTACTACCGTCCCGAAGATGTTGAACGCATTATCAAAATTGTGGAGGATAGACGCAAGGAAGCCAAATGGCGAGGTCGAACCATTTAACCGACTGTAATGAGTAAAGTAACAACAAATAATACTTAGAGCCTATGAACAATGAAATCAGAGAGAAAGACCATGAGTGGGTAAAGATGTTCCACTCAAGCATCGACAGGCTATTGATGTCGATTGAGAAGATGTTTGAAAGCCGACAGCCGGGTGCGTTCAACGATGAACTGCTGACCGACAAGGAGGTCGCTCATATTTTGAAAGTGAGCCGAAGGACTTTACAGGATTACCGCAACAATGGTATCTTGTCTTACATTCAGGTAGGTGGTAAAATCCTCTACCGTACCTCCGATGTGCAACGAACCATTATGAGTGGATTCAAGGAGGCGTATAGGCTACGGGATAGCGGATAATCACTCCTTTGTCATAATCGGTTGCTTTTAATTGCTTATTCTATACCATAGGTTTAGTTTAGACGAATAAAAGCAACCGTATTTATTGTGCTTATCAAGAAAAACACTATCTTTGCGGTTGAATTTAATCGATTATTATAAACTATGAGTTTAGAATATCAAAGTAAATTAAACCAACTGCTTATGTCAGGCAAGAAGAATGGACTCTTTTTCTCTGATTGGTTAAGGAAAAATGGTTATTCAGATCAGTTGATAAGAAAGTATCGACAATCTGGATGGCTTGCGACTTTAGATAAAGGGGTTATGTATCGTACAGGAGATTCATTATCTTCATTCGCAGCATTGTCTTGTTATAATGAACAGTTAAATAAAAAGGCGAGAGTGGCTGCATATTCTGCATTGGAACTTTTCGGCTTTAATCATTATGTTCCGATGGGAAAGCCCTTACTTATGGTAGCCCATCATAATTCCAATATACCCAAATGGATGACAAGTGATTCTTTTGACAAGAATTTCAAGCCATTTAGCACTAAAATGATTGATGTACCCCAAACAAGTACCTTACAGATAGAGGGTGTTGATGTTTTAGTATCTTCTCCAGAACAAGCTTTTATGGAATGCTTGCTTTTGGCTCCAGAACAATATAATTACATGGACTTATACTATATAATGGAGCAATTAACCTCATTGCGTGCTGATGTGGTGCAAACACTGCTTGAACATATAAAAAATCAGCGAATAAAAAGAGTTTTCCTATATATGGCCGAAAAAGCAGGGCATTATTGGTTCGACATGCTGAATATAGACAGAATAAAACTCGGCACATCCAAGCAGCAATTAGTAGAGAACGGAATATATATAAAGAAGTATAGAATTACAATACCTAAAGAATTGAACGAATATGAATGATATATACAAAAAACAAGTAGCCCTTTTGATACGCATTATGCCTTCAGTTTATCGTATCAAGGATTTTGCGGTTCACGGGGGAACAGCCATCAATCTGTTTCATAAGAATATGCCTCGTTACTCTGTGGATATTGACTTGACCTACATTCCAATACAGGAAAGAGAAGAGAGTTTGAAAACCATTAACGAACATCTAAAAACTCTTAAAGCTAATATAGAGAAGTCTGTTCCTGGCATTAAAGTCGTTCCGAAGTATGATGTTTGGAAATTGCAATGCACACTCAACGGAGCAACTGTTAAGATTGAGGTAAATGGCACGAAGAGAGGTCTAATCGGAGTGATTGAAGAAAAAATGTTGTGTGACAAGGCTCAACAAGAATTCAGTATGGCATGTAAAGCTCGTACTGTGTCATATTCACAATTATATGGTGGTAAGATAACTGCTGCATTGAGTCGCCAGCATCCACGAGATTTGTTTGATTGCAAGTATATGGAAATTTCATCTTTCGATGATGTGAAAGATGGTTTTATGTTATGCCTACTCGGTAGCGACAAACCCATTATTGAATCTTTGCAACCCAATAGCATTGACCAAGCTGACGCTTTAGAAAAGCAATTCAATGGAATGTCTGATGTCGAATTTAGTTATGCAGATTACGAAGAAGCGAGAACAAATCTGATTGCACAAGTCAATGCTGCATTAACAGAGGCAGATAAAGACTTTATTTTGTCATTTGAAGAAGGAACACCCGATTGGGGCAAGTGTTGTGCAGGGGATTTGAGCAACTACCCATCGGTTAAGTGGAAGTTGCAGAACATCATCAAACTAAAAGAGACCAACCCACAGAAGCACAAACAAGGTATTGAGCGATTGAAACAATTCTTTGGTAGATAATATTTTGTCTTATTTTACAAATTGATTACATATAATATGAGTTGGTATGAAAATCTATTGATAAATCCTCTTTACCTAATTATCTTGTTAGTCATTTTGACATTAATAGGGATATTCATTGTAAAGAATACATCAATATCGGATAAACAATGGCGGAAGTTTGATTTTTGGTGTTTAATCTTCGCATCCTTAGGTATATTTTGCATATTGAGTGATAACAGAGAATTCTTTTACACACGAGAGGCAAATATACGGAGTCACAGAATCAATACATTTGAATGGAGGGTAAATTGGGAATTAGATCCCAATATATATAATCGCACATTTAATACTACAATATATAGCCCCAAGGAGATTGAGTTAATTGATGAAGATTATAAAACTATGTATTCATGGATTCTTGTTAATAAAGACTCTATTTTAGAATGTATCAAAGAAAGGCGATATATTGATACTTTATCCTTTAAGTTACCAAATTTCAAAACAGGGAATCAGACATTCTTACCTCAAGAAATCGAAGAATTTAAACATATAATATCAGAGTATAACAATGTTTTGGATGAATATAACTATTATACGGAAGGGACTAATAGAAATTGGGTAGAACTTCTATATGATATCTTTGCTCCAATATTTTTGGTAATAAGTTTGTCCTATCAGTTTGTTAGATGGTTTTGGGAAGGGACTAAGAAGTAGGAGCAAACAAAACTAAATTATATTTCTGGAGGGAGTGCAGTTTACCGTCTGCCCAATTATTATGATTCCTAAAGAAATCCCCTCCTATGGATAGAAACGAGAACAGCGTACATTTAGGCGTTCAAGTTATATACCTATCTGTACGCTGTTCTTCTTGTGTTTTAATTACATTTCCGTCAGTCGTTTGTTTCCGTTGCCGATAGCGTCCATTGTACAGACGTGAAAGGGAAAAGGTTTTCGGGCTGAATACTCTCCGTAGGAGGAAGATTCTGCCCGAAACGACTTGTCGCTTGACCTTTTCACTTTCAGAAGAGTCTGTACTAACTTATTGAACAGCAACGGAAATAAGCGACTGGCGGTATAATCTCTATACATGTACCATCGAATTTCTTTTCTCTATCAATCTATCCATATCCTCCGAAATCTTATCATCAGTTACTTTGGCATATCCCTGGGTAGTACGAATATTGGTGTGCCCCATCATTTTAGCGATACTCTCCATTGGAACACCAGCTGATACAAGCAAGGTTCCAAATGTGTGCCTCGATTGATGATAGGACAAGTTATGCTTGAATTGGTGAGCAAAACCCAATTCGTGTATCTCGAACCAAATCATATCCCTACAAGGATGGAAAGATTGGCTTGCTGTCATCTGTGGTATTGTACAGCGACAATATCTGCTCAGCAATCGGGTGCAGTGGAATAAATGCCTCTACATCTGTTTTCTTACGGCAGGTTCTAATGTATTTGCGTCCTTCAGCAGTTGTTCCTATGTGATGAGGATATAATCGTTGTACATCCACATACGCCAATCCACAAAAACAAGAGAAAATAAATGTTCGTCTCGCCAACTCCTGCAATGGATCAAGTTTAGGATGGTTCATTATATCCTGCAATTGACTTTTGCTTATATACATCAATTTCTTCGGAGGCTTTTTTTCATACTGGATATCGTCTATTGGATTGAAACGCAAGATGCCATTATCCACAGCCAAATAGACTAATCGTTTCAGCCAACACAAACAATGGTTCCTGTATGATGGCTTATGCGGGTAGTTCATCTTCATATAGAGTACGAAGTTATTACCAAACTCTTCTGTAATATCGGTGAATAGCATATCCTCTTTGCCCAATGAATTGATATACTCACGCAAATAGTGTTGGTACATTTTTGATTGGCGATATGTAGATGTAGAGTCAATCTGTACGGAACGGATTTTAAGATTCTCCCTCTCTACCTCTCCTGCTTGCAGAATATATTTTGGAACATTTGACACTCCCGTAATAGCGTTCTTCAACAATTCGGCAGTAATGATACCGTTCACTTTTAACAGGCTGTTATAGGTATCATCAATGCGTTTCTTATATTCGTTAAGCATACCATTGGTTCTGCTATTCTTTGTTTCGCCTTTCTTGCTGTTCCATTCATCGGGAGTGCAATAAAGCCCTGTCGCCAACACTGCGGCTTTGCCATCAATGGTTACTCTGCACATAATGGCGGTTGTGCCATCAGCCTTAATCTTGCTGCGGTTGATATAGTATAGTTGCTTATATGTACTTCTCATAATTCAAACTGCTTGTGCGTTATAAAACTAATGTCATATCACTTGTTGTCTTGATGAATATATCCATATCATCGAACACTTTTTGGGTGTTACCTTAGCATATAGCTGGGTTGTGGTAAGGTTGGTATGCCCAAGCATTTTGCTAATGGTTTCAATAGGAACACCAGCTTCAAGCGTAATCAGACTTCCGAATGTATGACGCCCCATGTGATAGACCAAATCGGTCTTAATCCCTGCTAAATCCCTAAGTTCTTTCATATGTCTTCGCAGATTAGGGTGGTGTATCATCGGGAATAACTCTTTGCGCTCATTACTGCGATATTTCTCTATCAGAGCAATTGCTTCAGGCAATAATTTCACTCTACCCAAGTGCTCATTTTTCTTACGCAGATATTTCAGCCATAATGCACCATTGTCATCGGTATAGATGTTATCGTCTGTTATTGAAACAGCATC
>OKWC01000232.1_pt1 | contig 11500 bp, 14 predicted proteins | sample 1606971 | NCBI WGS metagenome assembly OKWC01 (sample SAMN04414076, study PRJEB24778) | human gut metagenome | material: faecal | host: Homo sapiens
ATGGTTTTAAAATTTTTATCTTCTATCAGTTTCTGCTGTAATTGAGAACGAAGCACACGCACCGTAGTGGAATAAGAAATTTGGGTTTTATTAGAAGCCTTCGTGTTAGAATTTGTTTTCTTATCTTCCATACTTACATACTTCAGATATTCCCCTCCGTCTCTAAAAAGTCGTTAAAATAAGATGCATACCGTTCCTGTGCATTCACTTCTGTTATCAAAGGGCGCACACTACATTCACGACTACCGGCAACAACACCTTTGAACAAGACATCTCTTACTGCATTTTTCTTTGCCTGCTCTATAGCATCTGTACGATTTTTCCCTCTGCCCCAGGCGCGAAGTGTTTCCGACCCATCCAGTTCTACTCCCAAACATTCACTCTCAAAGGAATGATAGGAAGAAACACTTTTTTTGCTGCTGCATCCGGCAAGGATAAGTAAAAGCAGACATCCCAATTTCCACGTATAAAACAGATGTTTCATAATTTTTTCTTTCTTTAAAATTCATAGCCTAATTTCAATGATACAAGTTACCATTATTCAGATTAATCACATCACGAGCCTGCCGGGAAAAAGCGGACAATAGTCCGCCAGCCAGTATCAGAAAAGTAACAATCAACCTCTTATACATAAGCTAAAATCCATTATTTAGTCCTTTAATAACTCCGGCTGATACCAACTCTTGATAGAGGGCGTCTTTCGCAACGGAAACCACTGCTGAAATTCGATACTGCTTTCCCATCTTCACCACTGAAAGATTCTCTCCTACCATATTGGCAAAATTCATGTAAGAACCTCCTTTTTGGAAAAAGACATCAAAATAATCCTGATGTTGCTGTTCTACCACCATGCTTCCTGCCAAAGGTTTCTGCCGGGTGCGTGAAGTCTGACTGGAAAATCCTTTAAAAAGCACCCCATGAACCGCACACTTCTTGATCATATCGGCATCCAATTTACTTTTCTTCTGGATTACTGTCACTTTTACCAAATAAGTACCTTGTGCACCTACTCCTTCTCCCTCTATCTCATATTTTAAAGGGTCATCACCTGCGTGCGCTCCAATACAGATGAATACAAAAGAACCGTCATAATGATTCTACCGACAAATTTCACATTCATTACTCTCATAATTCTATTCTTTAATTATATATTATTGTTCACACCCTTCTTTACCGGCAAACTGCAAATATTCATCCTTCACTTTCCGATAATACTCTCCCATCAATTCGCCCGTATTCTTCTGAATCTTTTCTTCAAGATCTTCTAACACATATTTCAAAAAACCACAATGATTACTACCTCCTGCTATAGCAGTAGCTGTAGACCCACCAAGGGCATCTACCTCATCCATAGAAACTCCCAGATTAATTCCGGATGAAGGCTTATTTTGATTCCTGCTTTCATCTTTAAAAGAATTAGAGTTTGTAGATTCCAAATCATTATGCACACTTGCAATGTAACCAATCGTATTCAACGTTCTTTTCTTCTTGTCCTTTTTGGCTTGCTTCAGCGCTGACGCTACTTCTCCATTATCCGGATCCAATTCTGCCGCTATCTTCAGATGCTCCATTCCTTTAGAATAAATGCCATCAGTCACTTGCCCTTTTCCCATATAATAGTGGGCCATGGCATAGTCCGGAATCAAATCTGTCAATAAATTAAACATACCCCAAGCACCTGCCACTCCCTTTTTTCTTCTTTCAAAAGGATTCTGTCACATCCTCTGCAAAGCCATCAGAGAGTTGTCCCTTCGTATCTATCCAACCGAGTACGGAATTCAGCCAAACAGGTGCTTTGCCATCCACAAAACTACCTATATAATCAATCCTTCCCGGTAGTAATAAAGCACCTTGACTATTATATAGCCCCATTGCAAGACTTTTGGCAATCCAGACCTTTGCCGATACATCATAATATACCCATTGATAAACACAAGGCAATATAGTACGCCCATATATATCCAAAGCCCCCCATTTATCCTGCTTGCAAGCAAGAACAAATCCATCTTCTGCTATTATAAGCTCCTCATATTCTGTAGGAATTACAGTTTGTCCTCCCACTACAAGGCCCATTTTACCATTATCTTCCCTTATTCTGAGAGAATCGGTTATAACTTCTGCTCCAGGATTATTAATTTTTTTCATTGACCTCTCTGCTACATTCAGCGATTTTATCAAGCAAATCATCAAAATCACCGTTCCCTTTCGCATTTTTCACTTCTTCTTGTTTCTGGCGATATACCTTATTGGATATAGGAACGCTTATCATTGCTTCTTCTAGAATATATTTACATGGAACAACGATTTCTCCCCTTAAATTAATAGCCCCGAACTTACCCTCTTGCTTGATTGTAGCCAACATGTTATCTCTAAAATTATCAGCGTAATCAAATTGAGGTTCAATGACAAATTCTCCTTTTTTATTTATAAAGCCAAACTTGCCATTCTTCTTTACCGCAGACAGTCCTAAATTAAATCCATGAATATCATCTGCATTTTCAAACTGCGGTTTAATTATAAAACGGTTGTGTATGTCTATAAAACCTACTTTTCCTCCTAAAACTACTCCTGCCAACTTTTCTGTAAATCTCTTGGTCACCCCTTCATATTGTGGAGAAATCAACCAATTTATCTCATAATCCTGATTTACTAAAGCCGCATCCCATCCACCAAACATAGAATTACCCCTATATTTTGAATTTTCCCACCATCCTTTATTTTCGGTCTGCTCATATCCCCATTTCTTTGTTACAGCATTTTGGCGCGCTTCTGTGCATAAAAACTAAAAGGTATAGCACAGCATAATAAAACAATATTACTTTTTTTACTTCATTCATATACATGTCTTTTTTTAACCTTATGCGGCTTCAAAGAAAAACAATTAACGTCATTTTACAAATTCACAAAACCAAGAGAAAGTATCAAACAGCCTAACAAGCATACTATTCTATCTAAATTAACGACTATATAGCCTCATTTCCATATACCGCAAAGGGAAAATTAAGCACTAAAAACAAAAAAAGCAGCAATCTCACGACTCCTGCTTTTCCACTGTGACTTAAAATCACTTTCTATAAACTTGTATTTTCAACGTCATCAATAGATTCACTACAACAAATAAAACCTATCCTGCAATTCTTTTCTGAACTTCTTGGAAACCTGAAGTTCCGTAATATTCTCAAACGGGGGAAACATGACGCAGCGGTTCTCCTTAATCATCATCAGATAATTGATATTAATGATATACGACTGATGGATCTGGACGAAGCAGGAGTCATATCCCTTGATATGATCGGCCGTAGTATTTTTCTTCAGCAGCAAAGGCAGCTGGTTGTTCAGCACCACTTCCCACAGTTTCCGGTCGGAGTTATAACGGAAAAAACCGATGTCAATGGAGCGCAGAATGCGCAAGTCATTGATGGGTGTGGATATCATAAAAGTATGCTCGCCGGCCGAATACACACGCGGAGGGATAACCAAAGATGCGGCTGCCGACTCTTCCGCCTTTTTCATGAAGCGGTCAATGATCCCTTCCAGCTCCTTCTTATCTATAGGCTTCAGCAAGTAGTCGAAAGCTGCTCCACGAATAGCATAAATCATGTACTTATCATAAGCTGTATAGAACACAATCTGCATATTCCAAGTGATTGCCCCCCTTAGCTGTTCCAGCAGTTCCATGCCCTTCATGTCCGGCAATTCCACGTCCAGAAACAGCAAGTCCGGATGAACTTTTTCCAGCAGTTTCCGGCCATTCGCACCGTTACGTGCCATCCCGTCTATAGACAGCCTGTTATATTTCTTCAACTCCAGACAAAGATTGTCCGCAGAGAACTCATCATCATCAATTATTACGACCCTGTATAGTTTATCCATAGTAAACAATCCTGCTTTAGTTATTAACGGAACAAAAGTATTAAAACATGTTTTAACGCACAAACCCGACACTCCGGTTATGGAACTATAGCGACCGTTTCGGACACTATCCTAGCAAAAATAACAACTAAACCATCTTTTTCAAATTATAATCATAGCCTTGGGGCAGGAAGACAGCAAACTCGCAACCGGTTTCTCCGTCTTCCAGCTGCACATTGGTTATGGATATGTCGATATGCTTTTTATTGTTGGCGTTCAACAACTGTATGGTTTGAAGAATCACTTTTTATACCGGTGCCTGTACCATGGTTGACACTGTTTATCCGGTAACCTCCCCCATTGTCACGCACCTTGACGCAGATTCCCTCCCCGGTCTTCTTGATATCAATCCACAGTCTTTTCATCCCCTCTTTGTCCTTCAGGGCATGCTTGATAGCATTTTCTATCGGAATCTGTATCATCATGGAAGGAAGTATTTCTTGGTCAAGATGGATGGCAGCATCTATGGATGTGGACAGTATAAAGCTATCTCCCAATGCTTCACGTTCCAGGTTGATAAACGTATTGACAAAGTCCAGTTCCTCGGCCATGGTAACGCACAGCTGTTCGGTCAGTTCCAGGTTGCGCCGCATCAGCTTTACCAACCCACGCATATTTCCGGCCTGCTCATCGGTGTAGTTTCCCATCTCACGGTTCAGAATGTTAAAAATGAAATGGGGGGAAACCCGGTTACGGATATTCTCCATACGCAAAGTGGCAATCATATTCTGACTTCTCATTTGCAGCAGGAAACGCTGTCTCTTGTTGTACATATAAACAAAAACAACGAGCCCCAAAATACAGATGCAGGCAAACATCCACAGGTAAAGCGTCTGATTCAACGCCAGTACTTCATTCTCTTTTTGCTGGATAAAAATTTTCTGCTTCATCAACGTGGTGTCCTGACTGTATTTCAGATCAATTTCAGCTGTACGCATTTTAATACGCTCATTACGTGTAGAATCATCAATACGCTGATTTTCCATTTGATAATAATAGGCTTGTTTGAAATCCCCCACCTCTTCAAAATAATGTTGCAGGTAACGGTTACGGATATGCTGCATATTCGGTTCCACATAATCAGGCTGTATAGCCTCAGACATACGTTTACGTGCTAAAGACAAATTATTCTGCTTCAAGGCAAGTTCAATCAATTGGGTATCCAAATAATAGAGAGCCGTCTGATTTTCGATAGAACGAAAAAAATCACTGCAAAGGTTTAAATAGTATGCGGCAGAATCAACCTGATTCATCAATAGAAAAGTTTCTCCCAAATTCATTTCAGTCAGATGTTCCTCAAAAATCATATCCGGATAAGAACGAGCTAACAATAATGATTTTCTGAAAAATTCCAAAGCATTAGGATAATCAGCACGAAAATAATAAGAATTACCACGATTATTCAAATAAATATGTTTCTCAAATGGAAGCATCTTATCATATTGCCGGGCAGCCAGTTCATAGTAATGATCACAAGAAGTAAAATCACGAAGTTCCATATAAACCTGTGCCAATCCGTAATAAACAGGAAAACGTTTTTCTTCAGGAATCTTCAATGAATCACAGTAAGACAAAGCTTTACGATACCACATCGCGCCTTTATCATAATGACCGGTACGGACAAAAGCATCAGCCAAATTAATAGAAATATCATGAAGCATATCTCTGCTACTACCCTTCAAACGATAATCAAATGCTTTTTGAAAACATACCACTGAAGAATCTGTCAACCCTTGACGAGCACATACATTACCTCGCATATTATAAATCTCAGCATACAAATCATTAATTAACGATGACGGTTCAGCTCCATCACAAAATACTTCCGCTCTATCCATGCTAAGTTTAGCCGAATCCATCTCGGATTTAAACATATATGCTTTTGCCAAAAGAACAAGATAATGGTAATACGCCACACTATCTGTGGCAACCGACATTTGCCTGGCAGTCCGGGTACATACATAACTAGGATTTTTGACAATGAATCAATTATAAAATCATAATACTGCATATAGATATCCATTTGGGTCTTTTTATAAGTTCCGGAACTTGTACAAGATACTCCCCATATGCAAAATAATACACTATAACATAAAAATTTAAATATCAAATGTATGTTCTCCATCTTATCCTCCTTCATAGTTTATTGACAAACATAAGCAAAAATAAACACAACTATATACTTTTATTAAAATTTATTTGACCCAAACAGCCTTTTAGATAAAATTTACACAAAGATGAAGATTCACTTTGTCATGTCATGAAACATCCCTACCTTTGAAAAAAGAATTTATAAACGAAGAAACATGGAAACACTATCTAATTCTATCCTGACTGTACAAATAGCCGAGCATGGCGCCGAGCTTCAAAGTATCAAAAAGGATGGCAAAGAATATCTTTGGCAGGGCGACGCTAAATTTTGGGGACGGCGTTCACCTGTCCTTTTCCCTATAGTAGGACGTGTGTGGAACAATAAATACCGTCATGCCGGAAACACTTATGAAATAGGGCAACACGGTTTTGCACGTGATATGGACTTCAAACTAACCTTATAAAGAAGACAAAGGAGCTGTATATTGGTTGGAAAGCACTCCTGATACATTGGGCAAGTTTCCTTTTCCCTTCCGCCTGCTGGTGGGATATTTATTGGAGGAAAATAAAATCACCGTAAAATGGCGTGTAGAAAATCTGGGAGCCATGGATATGTATTTCCAGATTGGAGCACACCCAGCTTTCTATTTCCCCGAGTTCGATGCTGCTACAAAGGATCGTGGCTTCTTTGTTTTTGACCGAAAGTCTGACTTAGAATATATCATGCCAACCGAAAAGGGGTGCGTATCACCAGAACGTCATGTACTAAAATTAAACAAAGAAGGGCTGATGCCAATTGATATTCATACTTTTGATTGTGACACTTATATTTTTGACAATAAACAACTGAAAAAAATAACCTTACTGGATAAAAAGAAAAAGCCCCATATCAGCTTGGAATTTAATTCTCCATTGGTAGCTTTGTGGTCTCCTACCAAGACACATCCCGATTGCCCATTTGTTTGCATTGAACCATGGTATGGACGTTGCGATTCTGTAGGGTATTCGGGCGAATTAAAGGACCGTGAATGGATACAGAAATTGGAACCAAAAGAAACGTTTGATGTAGAATATAAAATCATTATAGAGTAATCAAGAATAACGGGGTATGCACGATGAGTCACACCCCGTCTTTTTTGCTTACCGACTTCCCAAATACAAAAATATCATACCAATAAGTACCAGTGCCAAATCCACAGCCTTGCTTTTAAGATTCTTCTCACGGAATACCATTGCACCAAATAGAAAAGAAACAAGCACACTGCCACGCCTTACCATAGATACTATGGAAATCATTGCACCGTCCAAGCTTAAGGCATAGAAATAAACAAAATCAGCTGCCGACAGAAAAATAGATATCAGAATAATACACCAATGCCAATGAAACGGAGTGGTAGATTGGCGCTTCGGCCACCATAACAACATCAAAACACCTCCCATCATAAACAATTGATAGATATTATACCATGACTGTACAATCATTCTATCCAGTCCGATACCTCCTTGATCGACAGGCGCCATGAGATACTTGTCATAAAGCCCGCTGACCGCTCCCAACACAGCTGCCATTACCACATAATAAATCCATTTATTATGTTTGAAATCTATTCCCTCTTTCTTTCCGCTGCGGCTCAGCATAAAAAAAGAAAAGACAGCCATCAGCACACCAATCCATTGGTAAAAATTCAATCGCTCACCAAAGACCACTAAAGCTCCCACCAACACCATCACCGGACGAGTAGCGTTTATAGGTCCCACAATTGTGATAGGCAGATTCTTCATCCCAAAATATCCCAATATCCACGACGAAAGGACAATAACAGATTTCAACACCACATAGCGATGCACCTCCCACCCTGCAACAGCACAATAAAATAGAATCCTCCAATATTCCCGGTCTCCACACTGACAATACAATAAAAGGAAGAAATATCAAACTAGAGAACAACGTATTCAGAAATAATACCGGAATAACCGCATTGTCCTTCAACGACTGTTTCTTAAATACATCATAGAATCCCAGCAATACAGCCGAGAGAAATGCCAGAAGTAACCACATCATATCTTTTACCTTATTTAAAACAGAAGGCAAAGTTACAACAAAAAATAAACAAAGAAGTGTAGATTTTGATATAAATGGCACGGAAATAAAAGAAAAGGGGGATAGAGAAATACATCTCCACCACCCCTTCTTTTATTTATGAATATTCTCTCAGACTTTCGCCCGATGCTTATACTCGATTAAATTCCCAGTGATTTTCTTACGGCTTCCACCTTTTCCTCAGCAGCTGCATTAGCGGCATCGAAACATTTGTGGCAACCCATTTCACCTTTTACTTCCACATAGAATTTGATTTTAGGTTCTGTTCCTGACGGGCGAACTGAAATCTTAGTTCCATCTTCCGTAAAATATTGCAATACGTTACTAGCCTCCGGCATATCTATTTCTGTTATATTCCCGTTACCATCAGTCACCTTCAAAGTTTTAAAGTCCTTGACAAGAACAACCTTAGAACCGCCTATTTCTCTCGGAGGATTAGAACGGAAGTTTTCCATCATTGCCTTAATCTCTTCTGCCCCGCTCTTTCCTGGTTTCACAACATTCACAGTAGTTTCTTTTGAGAAACCATACTCCACATAAATATCAAGCAAAACTTCGAACAAGGTCTTGCCCTGGTCTTTTGCCCAAGCACAAATCTCCGCCAACAATGTACAAGCAGAAACAGCATCTTTATCACGGACAAAGTCTTCGGCCAGGAATCCGTAGCTTTCTTCACCACCTCCGATGTATTGCTGTTTGCCTTCACGCAAACGGATCTCACGTGCAATCCACTTGAATCCGGTATAGCAATCCAACATTTCGATGTGATTCTTGTCTGCGACAGATTTAATCAGTTCCGTAGTAACGATAGTCTTCACAATGAAATCATCATCCTTCATCTTACCCATCGCAATACGGTTCTTTATTATATAATACAAGAACAGCAAACAGGTTTGGTTACCATTGATCAGCACCCATTCTCCTTTGTCATTTTTACAAGCCATACCTACGCGGTCAGCATCCGGATCGCTAGCCATTACAATGTCAGCGTCTATTTTCTTAGCCAAATCAATAGCCATAGACAAAGCCTCGGCATTTTCCGGATTCGGAGAGACAACAGTCGGAAAATCGCCACTCTTCACCATTTGTTCAGGCACGGTATGTACATTTTCAAATCCCCATTGTTTCAATGCACGCGGAATCAACATCATACCTGTACCATGAATCGGAGTATACACAATTTTCAAATCCTTCTGACGCTTGATCACTTCAGGATCAATAGAAATTGTTTTCACTTTATTCAAATAGACGCTGTCTACCTCTTCGCCCACAATCTGAATCAGATCCTTGTTACCTTCAAACTTGATGTCGGTAGCCGATGAAATCTTGTTCACCTCATCAATGATACCTTTATCGTGCGGAGCCAATACTTGTGCACCATCATCCCAATAAGCCTTGTAACCATTGTATTCTCTCGGATTATGAGAGGCAGTAATATTGATACCGCTCTGGCAACCGAAATGACGGATAGCAAATGACATTTCAGGAGTAGGACGCATATCTTCAAACAAATATACTTTAATACCGTTCGCAGAAAGATATTGGCAGAAATTTCCGCAAACAAACGGCTGTTGTTACGGCAATCATGACCTACCACAACAGATATCTGATCGAGATCTTTAAAATTTTTATTTAGATAATTGGACAAACCTTGAGTAGCAGCACCTACCGTATAAATATTCATACGGTTACTGCCCACGCCCATAATACCACGCAAACCACCTGTCCCAAACTCCAAATCTTTATAAAATGCTTCAATCAAATCAGTCTTATCGGGATTCGCCAACATTTTCTTAATTTCAGCCTGTGTTTCGGCATCATAAGCAGGTGTTAACCATTTCTCTGCTTTCTCTGTCACTTGCTTTATCAATTCTTCATTTTCCATAATTTTTTGTTATTTATAAGGTTTATAATTACATCCGATTTTTACGTCTTGACAAATGTAAAAGAATTAAATTAAAAATCCTAGAAATTTGAAAGAAGAAAATTAGAGATATAAAGGATTATCACCCTAAAATAATCTGTCATAAAAAAGCAGAAGACCATACAAGGTAAAAAAACACTACTATATAACAGTCAGGAAAGTTCCCAGGCATCCTGAATACAATCTAAAAAACTATCTTATTATGCACAGGAGCAGGATCATAACCTGCCCCTCCACTAATTAATCAGACTTTCAGAACATACAAAAATATATCCTATTTCATCTTATAGCGTTCACCGGTGGCCTTTACCAGTTCTTCCAAAAATTCTTTGGGATACCCCGGACGTACCAAAGGAGCGCAATGACCGGTTTCAGGACGAAGTATGGTTCCATCTTTTGCCATCTTTTTCACAGCACCGTCATTATACTTCACAATCAAAAATTCGCCCAATTTCTTCCAGCTGTCTATTGCCGATTCGGCTGTCATGCAACTATAGTTAGTCAAGAACTCTTTGCCTTTACAGGATCTTTCTCATATAAGCTCATGGCAGAAGATTCAATGCCAGCCTGTGCATTCGCATAAGTATCTTCCAATTATTTGAACGGCACGCATATCATCAATCATCAGGCTATAACGTGGACGAATCATATCGGCCACCCAATTATAAATCCAAAATGCAGAGTCCCATGAAAAAGTTACACAGTCGGCTTCTTTACCGCTATAACAGTCAGGAATACGATCCGAACAACAATATACAGGAGCAAACACTGTCATATTAGCATCATCTGTTCCAAACCATAATACTCCCCCTATTGCATCGGGCAGGTTAGCACGCATCTGTGCCACAAAAGTGAAAGCCGTTTGCTGAGTCGAAATGGGACGTTCATTGAAATATTCCTGATCTCCTACTTTAAAACTCAAGGGAGACAGACGATAAGGAGTTTTAAACGGACCGGCACCGGGATCATTAGTTATATCCAGTGGAGTACCCTCATAGTGATCGCGCATAGCCGCTTGTACATCACGTACTGAAAGTTTACGGGAAGGCTTGATATAAAGAGGCATCGGTTCTTTGCTGTCCCCCTGAATATAAGGAAGATAGGTATCTCCCACCGACTTGTTGAACATATTATAGAAACTCCATACACGCGCTTCACAGAACCGTATACCACCAAAATCTAAAGGATTATATGCCGCCGAGAAACTGAAATCTTTATTCATACCGTCAAAATAACCTTTTTCACGAGCGAAAGAAATCACATCCGGAGAGTAAAGACAATTATCCTTGTCATTCATATTGAACTGATGAATCCGGCTCTGATTAGCATGTGCGGCAATACAATCATCCGGTATACGGACTGCTACCCATACAGCACCTTTCACACCGGGACCCTTACCGATCATCTCCAAAATCCAGACTTCATTGGGATCAGCGATACTGAATGATTCGCCACTGCTATAATAACCATAT
>OKWC01000233.1_pt1 | contig 11495 bp, 13 predicted proteins | sample 1606971 | NCBI WGS metagenome assembly OKWC01 (sample SAMN04414076, study PRJEB24778) | human gut metagenome | material: faecal | host: Homo sapiens
TGTTTTTCAGTCACCCAACATTCGCAATCCCATTTCTTCGCCATCTCAAAACAAGCGTCAAGGATGTTGATGTTGTCGTAACTCATCAACTGGGACTTGTTTTCGAACTGTGGAATCAATGGAGAAAACAAAATCTTGTCCTTTATACGCATAACCAAGAGCTTTCAGATTTCTAAGGACTATACCGACTTGTACGTCAAGCGGAGCGGTCAGGTTCCAGGACGCTTCCTGTCCGGCCGTCTCCGGGGTATATTTGAAGATTTTGTTTTTCCATTTCCAGTAGTAGGCGTCAAGTCTTAATTCGTAATCGTAGCCGGCGGTATTGGTGTTGAATGCGGGCTTCTGCAAGTCGCACACCTCGAACAATCCGAAGTTACATTCCACGTATGAGCCAAGTTTGAAATATATGGGATTCTCTAAGGAGAACTTTAACATGATGTAGTCCTCCTTCATCAGAGTGAACTTACGCTTGCAGCCTTCATTGATCAAAGTTGTAAGCTGGATAGCACCGGATATGTCTTTGATGTCGATTTGTTCCATGTCTTCAAAGTTCGGGGATAAAAAAAAGAGTGCCCAATTTGAGCACTCACATACACGACAATAAAACCAATGTCGTGAATTAGCTTCTGTTTGCCGGATTGGGCTCGTTAAACTTGGCTGAAATTTTTCCAAAAGTTCGGTCTAAACTCTGTGCGTAAGCAACGCTTTTCCCAAGATAAATCAGATGATAAATCTCATTACTGTTAGCCGGAACTTGAATATCAACCACACCTTTATACAGCTCATCAAAGAAAGCTTTCTTCTTTGCTTGATAGTCAGACTGAGAATTACCCTCGATAGTGAACGAAAGAGTTATTTCCCTCTCATCGACTTTAGGATTATTGATTATTACCCGTTTCCCATGTTCAAGTCGGCTTTTGTTCTCAATAAAATCCTTCATGGGAGCGGATGCCCCAATAACATCAAGAAACCCCTCTCCCATTCTCACACCCCATGTTGTATAAGCGTTTTCGCCATTAATTAATAATTCATTCATTAAACTATAATTTTGCTGTATTCTTTTTAACCTCTGCTATATCTCTTTGCATCTGTTGAATAGGTTTGACGATTGCCCCTGTATTTTCTGAAATCTGTACCAATTCAAGATAGGATTGCGCTATCAAACTCCCGCGTATCATCAGCAATATTTCTTGTTTCCGTATTTATGGAAAGTAGAGCATCTGCTTTTACTGCTAGTAAATTAAGCGATTGAGATTGAATGATATTTTGATTCTTTATCTCTTCTCCTGCAATCTGCAATGCTGTAAACCTACCGTTCAACTCTTCGCCAGTATCTTGACTCATTACCTGAAAACCTTTGGATGAAGCTGACTGGGATGTTGATTCTTGCGAAATCTTGTCATATCCGGTTGCTGCGGCAAGCTCGTCACGGAGCTTCATGGCTTCGTCCACATAACCCATGTATTCATCCATCAGCTCCTTACGCTCATTATTGTCAAGCGTACCATCATCCTTCATGGCTTCACCGAATTTATCATACCATGTCCTCAGTTTGTCACTAAACTGTTCACCGATGGCATTTGACAGCATCGCCTGCATGAAATATTTGGATATGTCATTAGCAAAATCCTCCGCACTCTTCTCCATATCCATCAGACTGCTTATAAAACTGTCATACATGGAATCGAATGACATTCCGATCAGGCCCTCATAAAGACTGTCGGTCAGTTCTTCCAGTTTTCCTGCCTGCTCTATATAATCATCCAGCTTGTCGGTAACACGCTCACCGTAACCTCCCTTACCGGAAGATTCCATGATATCCCATAACCATACGTCCGACCGTAGAGCCTTCATCTGTTCGGGGGTCAGATTCCACAAGGAATCGGTGCCGGAGAAATCCTGCATGCCGGTAGCTTTTCTTGCGTGTTCCAGCATTTCATCCGTCCATTTCAGATAATGCTGCCAGCTGCCGTGGCTCTTATGATATCCGGCTTGCTCCTTTGCTATTTGCAGATAGTTTTTATTGACTTCCTCCTGATACTTTACAGCTTCCCTGTAAGATTCAACCGATTTCATTCCCTTGCTTGCCTTCATCTCGTCAGTCAGATCCTCGATGGCCGTTTGCAAAGTTTCATTCCTGTCCGTCAGCCTGTCTATCGTTTCCTGTACTTCCTTGGCGTTTCCACCTATTCCAAACAGGGAGTTGAAGCCTCCGAATGAGATTGCGTTCAGGATGTTTCCTATGCCGTTCCTCAATGACTTGCCGATTGTGACAAACAAATCCCCTGACAAGACATCACCGATAATTCCACTGACAGCGTTCAGAACAGCATCAAGCAGACCACCGACAAGATCACTTAATCCGTCTTTGAGTACGTCAATGATGGACAGAATCCATCCGACAATGGGAACCTCCTTAAGAGATTCTGACGTTTTTTTCCTATGACATCCTTGAATCCGTTCACGGTTTTGATAATTCCGCTATATGCGTTATACAATCCACCGGATGAAATCTGCTGCAAGCCTCCCAACAAATTTTCCATGCTTGCTTTCAGTCTGGTGGCGGTATCAGTCACATTACGCTGGGCCTGATTGGCGATATCAGTCTGTGTCTTCACATTGGCGGATGCAATGTCAGCATTCTGCCGTGCTGTTTCAAGAGCGTTTGCTGCGGCTTGTTTCTCACTTTCCGTTCCGCCCTTCTGCGCTTTGGTGTAATCATCCTGTGATTTCTTTAGTCTTTCCAAAGCAGCTGTTTCAATCCCTATGGCACTGATACGATTCTGTTCTGCTATTTGATAGGCTTTTACATCCTCTCCAAGTTTCTTGAAGTTGACTCCACTTGTACCACCCAAAGACTTTTCCATCTGGCTGATGGCGTCAATCAATGATTTCTGGCTTGCCTGATCGGAGTTCTTGAACTTGTCAGTCCGTACATATTTTTTCGCTTCGTCCAAGGCGGGCTTTATCATGTCGGAAAACATGGAACCAAACTCACCGAACACAGTAACCCAATCTATATTGGCTTTTATGGCTTCTGTTTCCTTGTTCTGTATGGCAACATCACGTTGTTTCTCCAGTAACTTTACTTGTGCACTATTAACACCGTTTTCTTCCTGTGCTTTCCTTATTTTTTCCGCATACTCTTGGGCGATAGCCAATTTCTGCTGCTGGAACGTGCCATATTCTTTCAAGTAGTCGTTCAAAGCCTGTTGTTCGGCTTTCAGCTGTCCTTCAGTTACATCGGAAATATCTTTATCTCTCATACTTTCGGCATTGGTATAAGCTTCTGAAATTTTCTGTGCCTGCTTGTCGGTCAGCTTACCGTTACCGGCTTTGCTCCATTCTTCCTCCTGTTTTCTTATCGCATCAATCTGTTTCTGATAATCAAGGTCAATCTGTTTCAACTTCTTTTCCGTGCCTTCTCTCATCAGGTTGATTTCATCCTGTTGGTTCTGACGGTGAAGTGAAAGAAGTTGTTCGGCTGTCTTTTTTTGTTCTTTTTTTTGCTTTTCAGCAGCTTTTTCCTGCTTGGTCAAAGAACTACCAGTAATACCGCCCAAATTTTTATAGGCTTTTTCAGTTGTTTCTACTCGTTTCTTAGCTTCTTCATACAGCTTTGAAGTAAACTTGGATTTATTCTTTTCTATTTCAGAAAGTTTCTTCTTAGCATCATCCCAGTCTTTCTTCGCTTTCTCATAATCCTGCTTGTAAGTAGTAGGGGATTTCTTTTTAGCCAACGCTCCATTAATTGAAGAAATAACACTTTCTAAATCTCCCCCTTTAACCATCATCCCGTTTACAACAAAACCATTGCGTTTGGATGCAGACGATTGAGCAAGTTTCAATTCCGTTTCAAGCTTCTCCTTAGAATAGTTTTTAAGATTGGATTTGTAAGCGGAAATATTATCATCGAACATGTCTTTCTGATACTTTTTTAAAAGTTCAGAGTTTTCTCCATTTGCTCACGCACCTGTACGTATGACTGATTACCAGAAAACATTTTCCATATTTCTTTATCGGAATCAGACATATTCTTCCGTAAATCAGGATTATCAAATAGCTGCAAAATATCTCCGTTGGTTAGTAATCGTTTGTTTTAGAGCATTATAATCATCTCTCCTGCCTTGAACAGAACGCCTTGAATCTTCTTCGTTTATTTTTTGCTTCAACTTTAAGATATCCTCCAACTTTAGCTTTTCAATATCGTATTGTTCGAAAATTTTAGGATATTCTTTACGAAGTTCTTCTAATGATTTTTGCCGAGTAAGAGTAGCCAAACTCTCATCACGAGCAGCCGTCAATAATTCTTCGATTTTCAGCTTGTGTTCCTGTTCTTTTTTAAATGCTGCATCTTTAATGCCGTTATATTCTTTTTGAGCACGGGCGGCAGCAGTTGTACTATCAGACATTGCCCACATTGTAGTAGCAAGCCCACCGATAACGACAGTTAAAGCTACATAAGGATTGGTAAGCATTGCAGCGTTTAAAGCTAACTGCGCTTTTCGTGCCAATAAACGGGCATTGGTAAGTCCAATCTCCACAAGAGTATGTTTACTTTCGGCAGCAGTAACAAGCATCACTGCGGTCCGGTATGTACCATAAGTAACCACTAATCCAGCCAAGATCTTACCTACTGTTTCATAATTCTGAATCAACGAAGTTGTCATTTGAATACCGTCCATGATAACACTTTCCGACTTTGTTCCCAATTCGTTAAACACGGAATCCAAAGCATCCTGCATCATAGACAACTGACCATTGATAGTCTTTGAGGCATTCTCAGACATATTATAGAACTTACCACCTGCGGAAGTTGCATCAATGAATGCCTGTTGAACCATTTCAGCGGAAACAGCACCTTTGGACATTTCATCTTTCAAAGTTGCGATAGATTTTCCGGTCTTTTCGGAGATAATCTGTAACGGGTTGAATCCAGCGTTTATCATTTGATTCAAATCCTGCCCCATAAGTTTACCCGCTGCTGACATCTGTGAAAATGCCAAAGTTAGCGAATTGAACTTACTGGATTCCCCCATAGAAATATCACTAATGGCTTTCAAGTATTTGATAGTGTCTTCTGCTTGTATGTTAAATCCAAGCATCATCTTTTCTGCTCCAACCATATCTGACATAGTAAGTGGAGAAATCTTAGCCAGCTCCTTGATTTGCGGAATCAGTTGTCCTGCCATATCCTTTCCAACCATAGTCTCAATAGCGGTCTGCATGGATTGAAATTCTCCACGAACACGAATCATTTCAGAACCTAATGCCTTTAATACTCCAGCACCACCAATAACCGCCAATGCTTTCTTCCAAGAAATAGCGATACCGTTGTTACTTTCTACGATTTCCTTAGCATTATCATTGTAAAAGGCGTATTCATCCCGAAGCTTCTTTACTGACAGACGTGCTTCTGCCTGTTGCTGGGTTAATCCAAATAAAGCTGCCTTTTCTTCATCAAGAGCTTTGCGGGCAGCATTGTATTCTTCTAACTTGCTATTTGCTGATAACGGATTCCTTTTCAATGCTATACGATAAGCATCCCCAAGTCGTTTTACATCCGCTTCAATATCCTTAACTACCGCTTTTTGAGCAAGAATCTTCTCTGTGAATCCATTCACGGCCTGGGAAGCATCGAAGATTTTCCTTTTGAATCCCGTTTCCATCTCCGCTCCAGCTTTGGCTGCATTAGTCACCAACTCATCCAATCTTTGGTTGGATGCAGCAAGTTGGGCATTCAAAGCCTTGAAAGCAGCAGGAGACTGCGTGCCATCCATGCTCATTAACTCCTGCTTTAATTTTGCAATTTCATTACGAAGTCTTACAACTTCTTCCCAGTCACTACCTATCTTAAAATATAATTTTGACATATCTATTTCTTTTTCCTACGATTAGCCAATTCCTTACCACTGATTCTATTCACCTTCTGACCACCATATACTGCGCGTAATTTATCCCGTTGCATCATCAGCAGATTCCGATAAGGGATAATCTCAAACACTTCTGTATAACTCAGATGCAGCGTGTCAATCAAATGGGCTATCTGCCCGAAGAACGTTGTGTTTCCTACTGTTTCGGTCTTGCTGCCAGCATCGACACGTTCCTCATCGAGCTGACACACTGAAAAGCCGAAATATCCATCATAGAGAAACAGACTTCCAAGCATCTTTGACTTCTTCAAAAGTGCCGTTCTCCAATTCTTTGACCAAACTATCATTCCCGCAGATGAAGCATGAAATACCTTTCAGCATATCTTCAGTAGCTTCAGGAAGCTCTTTAATAGCTTCCATGACATTATCTCCAGTCATGCCGATATTGGAAAAATGATGAATGGCACGACAGATAATTTTAATTGTAGGAGGTTTAATGGTATAAACCATCCCTCCTATCTCCACATTCATGAAATCCAGCCCTAACAAAGCATCAGAAACCGTTTTTGCTGCTTGATTCATATTCTTAAACTAAAAGGGGAATGGTATATATCCATCCCCCGGTTATCACTCTTGTGCTTTTACCAATGTTATCTCTTTTTTAAGAGTGGTATCAACTTCAGAAGGAGTGGTTTTAATATCTCCTGACTGAGTGACGTACCCCACTTTCGACACTTCATAGTGAACGGTAGCCCCAGCATTCACCTGCTTTGACTTGACCGTTGCACCGTCCAGCTTTACGGTCGCATCGGAAGGAGTAGGTACAATGGTTACTGTAGTTCATGCCTGCAAAGCTTTAATCTGCCCTTCTTCATAGTTATACTCAGAAGAAACACCTTCGATTCCCGGTTCCTGCACCAAGCCTTTTACAGCGATTGCAATTGCCTTATCCGTATTGGCTTCACGGGAAACAATACGGCATTTTGGGAAGATGAACCAGACATCATCATCGGTCAGACAGAACAATGCTTTGTTGATAATAACTTTATCCAAAGCACGCTTCCAACCTACATCTTTAGATGTTGCCTGAATAACATCGCCACCCATGAACGCTTTCTTGGTCTTCCAGTCATATTGTCCGATAGAGAAAGCGGGCGATACTTCTCCCGGCACATCATCGTAACGGTAATTCTTTCCCGTTAATTGGTTCTTGTACCCAGTGACGGAGGCTTCCGTTTCCTCAATCTGCCACGTTTCCCCGTGTACATTCAAAACCTCATCTTTCGCTTTGATAGCGGCTTGAATCAAAGTCTTTGCGATTTCGGGGGTAATGTCTGCCGTTACCTTATCAATATCGGCAAACAAGATTCTTTTTATTCCTACTGCTGAAATCATAATCTTATAGTTTTACATTTATTACTTCAAATAAAATTCTCACATTCACGTAATGGCATTTCAAAGCTGCATCCGCTTCCGCGCCAATTGATTCGATAGAGTAACGATAGGTTGTACCGTCATAGGTGCTTACTACATCATCAAGCAGCTTGTCAGCCTTTCTTTCAAGTTCGTTAAGCCGGATTGTGTTCGCTTCATTCTCGCTTAAATTGGGTACACATAGATTCACTTCTGCAAAAGATTTCTTCCAATACTTTCCCGGCTGTTGTTTCTTCGTATGGATAACGATTCTTTCAGAGGTCAATTCACCCGTCAGCGTTTCCCCGTCCGGCACTATGGCTATTCCGAAAGCCTTGCAATCCCGGTAGAGAATGTTTCCTATGTCGGTAGTTACTATCATTCCACAATCTCCCAATCTTCTGCAAATACATCACTGATAGACGGAACCCATGAATCAGCGCGTCCGGTATTCTCGTTGTAGATAAGACACTGGCTTGTATAGTCAATAAATCCCTTACCTTTCAGAATAAGGTCTTTTTGCCGATTGGGGAAGCGATTGCATCTTAGGGATGATGTCGCTTTCGATATGAGCTGGCACTTGTTTGAATACCATCAAACCTTTACCGTTCCAACCACTTCTACGAACAGCCCCACCTTGTTTTAACACTTCGATAGCATCACCGAAACAGATAGGAGTTTCTTCCTTGACTTCTCGATATGATTCTTCAAACAGTTCTTTGGGTGACCAACTTTCATAGCCATATTCAGCACGAGTGTGATATCCAAGCTTGCAAGATTCATGCTCTCCTATTTCACTTTTTACCAAACCTTTACGGCAAGCTTCGCCTAATGTCATAGGTTCTGCTTCAATCTGTTTTGTGCTAATGTACTTTTTCATTGGCAGTTGTTTGATATGTTCTATTTGCAGCCGCCTGCCGTCCCGTTTCCCGATATTGTAGATTGATGAAACGGTGATGTAGATAGACAAGCCGCCGAAAAATAGGAACATCACGAGGATAACCGCCAGCCTTTTGCCCGGCGTAATCCGTCCGCACATTCGGCGCAGGCGGTCGTCCGCCCAGTCCTGCACCTTTTCGATATAATTTCGTTTTCTCTCCATAAGGCTACCTCTTAACGGTTTGCAAATCCTTGTTCTCGGTAATGGTGAACGCTTCGATGATGAAGCCGTGTGGGTTGTTGTCGCTCCGTGTGGCGTTGAGCAGGCGGCACGAGGTCACAAGGCTTCGCACCGTCAGGCTGCTTTCCCGGACAATCAACTGGCGGGCATACGTGTTCACCTTGTAGGGATACTGGTCGAAGTCGCACCTCACGCTGTCAATCTCCACCGTCTGCGTGACGTTTCCGGAAATCACCCGGTTGTAGTAGCCCTTTTCCGCCAAATCCTTGTAATAGTTGAAAGCGGTCTTGTCGGCGAGGAACAGCGAACGTTTGATGTTACTTTCGATAGCCCCCTTGTCGGGCGAGAGCGTGAAGAAAAGCTCGTGGAAACGCCGCACGTGCGATTTGGCTTCCACGGGTCTGTTCTGTGCCATGTCCTGCGAGAGTGCCAGCATCAGGCTTTTGCCGTTGTCGAGGACGTAAATCTTCTGCCGCTGCTTTTCGGCGAAGCTGTACGAGTTCCACACGGCAAAGCCCGTCACCAGTGCGCACAGGCAGATGAATACCAGCGCAAAGAGCCGGATTTGCCGGAAACTCGTTTCGATGTTCGTTAATGCTTTAAATTCCATTTTCTTGTATGTTCTAATAATGTTTCTAAAATCTTTCTATTGCAGCCCCTTTGTCAAGGCAGCTACCAAGAGGTTGTCAAAGTAGCTACCAAGTGACGGTCAAGGTAGCTACCGAGTGGAAACCGTCTTATTTGAGTAGTTTCCCGGTTACTTTCCCGCTTGCCGCACCGACCGCAGCCCCGGCGATTGACCCCGCCCGTGCCACGTTGCGGTTATAGGCAGACGTGCCGCCAGCCGATACAATCCAGCTTGCCACCGTTGGAATGGTGAAGTAGCCCACGATACCGATTATCATAAAGATTACATACACGGTGCTGCTCCCGTCAGGAATGAAATTCGGGTCTGAAAGTTCCTGAATGTCCTTTTGGAGCATCAGCGTTTGTATGCGTGCCAGCACGCTGCTGAACAAGTCGGACACGGGCAACCACAGGTAAATGGAGATATAGCGTGAAATCCACTGGGTCAGCGTGCTTTGGAAACCGTCATAGACGGAAATCGCAAACGCCAGCGGACCCAGTATCGAAAGCACAATCAGGAAGAACGTGCGCAGCGTGTCTATAATCAGCCCCGCCGCCTGAAAGAGCATTTCCAGCAACTCCCTGAACCAGTCTCGGACGGACTTCTTGATATTGTACGCCGCCCTGTCCATGTACATACCCGTCATAGTCACCATGTCGGAGGGCGACCAGCCCAGTTCTTCCAGTTGCCTGTCAAATTCCTCGTCCGATGCGAGGTAAGCCGTTTCGGGGCTTCGCATCAGGGCTTCATATTCCAGTCGGTCTTTTTGCGCCCGGTACTCGTTCATGTCGAAAGTCTGCGTTTCCATAAGCTGGTTGCACCCTTTCACCACTGGCGACAATACCGTATTGATAGTACCCAATACGAATGTTGGAAAAAACATGATGCACAGCCCCAGCGCAAAGGGACGCAGGAGCGGGTACACGTCTATGGGTTCGGCACGTGCGAGCGACTGCCACACTTTGGCGGCTACATAGAACAGCGCACCCAGCCCGGCTATCCCTTTCGCTACCCCCGTCATGTTGCTGCACAAGGGCATCATTTCATCGTACAGAACTCGCAACGCTTGGTGCAGGTTGTCAAAATCCACTGCTGCTAATAACATAGGCATACCGATTTATATGTTACCAGTAGCGTTCATCCGCCGAGCCGTAGAGAGCCAGCACCCGGTCGGTGTCGTTCTTCTTCTTTGCCCGCAGGTAGGACACGGATATGTTCTTGCGGGTGTAGTAGTTCACGAGGTTGCGGTAGTTGAGCAGGCTTCGATAAGCGTTGTCGATGATTGCCAGCCGTTCGGCATCCGTCAGCGACATGCCCGTCACGTTCACTACATTCTTCAAGTCCTGCAACACGTCCGCACTTTCGGAGAGCAGCTTGGCGTACCCGGCTGAAATGGCGGTGAGTTCATCCGGCGTGTAGTTCGGGTCTGCCAGCATGTTCTGATAGTTTCGCACGTAGATTTCGGATATTTCCGCCACCAGCTCAATGGACTTCTTCACCTTGATGCCGCCCTTGACAACATCGTGTACCGCTTTGAGCGCATCGTAATATTTTTTACCCTGCTGGAAAATCTTCTGCGCTTCCATGAAGCCGTCCAGCGTGTTCTTGGCTGTGGTGGAGGTCTGCACTATCTGCTTGGTGGTGTTGATGATACCCTGTGCCAAGTTGCCGGGGTCTGACACCACCCACTGGGCGGATGCCTTGCCGATGAAGCAAAGGCATACCGCCATAAGGAGAATTGTTTTCTTCATGTTCCTAATTTTTAAGTTGTTGATGATTGGGGATTGCGTTTGCTTTCCGCAAGCCGCTTGATAGCCAGTTCAAGGTTGCCGCCCAGCTTCTCGGCGAGGGCGAACAGTTCCATTTTCTCGCTTTCCTCGGTCGTGTACGTGTAATATTCTTCCAATGAAACTTCCGTGGCATATACCGCCGATTGTGTGCCGCCCAGCGAGAAGAAAACTTCCTTGTACTTCCGTCCGGGGTGGTTCGCCATGTTGATAGACAATATCTGCGAACGCTCCTTGTCGGTCAGTCCCAAGAGGTTCTGTATGCTGTCGAACTTGTTTGAGATATTTTCGCTGGTCTAACAATATTTTGCAGTCCGAGTTATTGATGATACTTTCTTTCACGATAGGGGAAGAAATAATATCCTCTACCTCTTGCGTGACTACAATCGCTTCCCCGAAATACTTTCGGACTGTTTTGTAGAGGTAGCGGATATAGTCCGCCATGTTCGCCGATGCAATCGCTTTCCACGCTTCCTCGATTAGTATTAACTTCCTTATCCCCTTTAACTTGCGCATCTTGTTTATAAAGGCTTCCATGATGATGATAGTCGTTATCGGGAATAAAATCTTGTGGTCTTTGATATTGTCCAATTCAAAGACAATGAAGCGTTTATGCAGCAAATCCAGCTCCTTGTCGGAGTTCAGCAGGTAGTCGTACTCACCGCCACGATAGT
>OKWC01000234.1_pt1 | contig 11494 bp, 11 predicted proteins | sample 1606971 | NCBI WGS metagenome assembly OKWC01 (sample SAMN04414076, study PRJEB24778) | human gut metagenome | material: faecal | host: Homo sapiens
CCTGAACGGGACGAAGAAACGCTGTGACACGGTGCTCTACCGGCGCGACCTGACTCCGCAGATGATTGTGGAATACAAGGCTCCTTCGGTGGAGATTACGCAGGCTGTCTTTGACCAGATTACCCGTTACAACATGGTGCTGAAGGTGGATTACCTGGTGGTGAGCAACGGGCTTCGTCACTACTGCTGCCGCATCGACTATGTACGGAATACGTATTATTTTCTCCCCGATATTCCCCGTTATGCAGATTTATAGTGCGTAAAAAAGAAGGAATCCCCTGAGCGGGAATCCCTTCTTCTGCTGCCAGACGGAAGTCTGACGTTTATTCATTTTTGTTTCCAGATGCTTTTCTGTTTCTACACCAGCCAGTTCCGGGTCAATCATGATACGGCCACAATATTCGCAAACGATAATTTTCTTGCGTGAGCGGATGTCCAATTGTCTCTGGGGCGGAATCTTGTTGAAGCAACCACCGCAAGCATCACGCTGTACGTATACAATACCCAGTCCATTGCGTGAATTCTTACGGATACGTTTGAAGGACTGAAGCAGACGGGGTTCAATCTTTGTTTCCAGTTCTTTGGCTTTGTCTCTCAGCTTCTCTTCCTCTTGTTTGGTCTCGGAGATGATTTCGTCCAGTTCGCTCTTCTTTACGTCGAGGTCTTTTTTGTCTTTCTTCCAGAGCAGCAGTGCTTTCTGCTACTTCTTGAGATTTTTCTTCCTCTTGTGCGGCAAATTCCTTGATACGCTTTTCGCAGAGTTCGATTTCCAATGTCTGGAATTCGATTTCCTTGCTTAAGAAGTCATATTCGCGGTTGTTGCGTACGTTGTCCTGCTGGTCTTTATATTTAGCTACAGAAGCCTTTGCGGTTTCAATTTCAACTTTCTTTCCTGCAATGGAGGATTTCAACTCGGCAACTTCTGCCTTGATTCTGTCTATACGGGTACTCAGACCGGCTATTTCGTCTTCCAAGTCCTGTACTTCCAGTGGAAGTTCACCTCTCAACGTCTTGATTTCATCGATTTTGGACAGCATTGTCTGCAATTGGAACAAAGCTTTCAACTTCTGTTCTACGGTTAATTCCTGAGGATCTTTTTTTGCTTCTTTAGCCATTTTACTTACATGTATTTTATGGGGTTTGTATTCACTTTGGTCATCTGAACCTCAAAATGAGGAAACAAATCCCGGATTATTGTATAAAATATTTCTTTCGTATATTGCTCACTTTCATAATGCCCTATTTCAGCCAATAATATATCGGTATCATGTCCGAAATAGTCATGGTATTTATCTCGCCGGTGATAAAGACATCTGCACGGTTGCGGATGGCAAGCGGCATTAGGAAAGCGCCGGCGCCGCCACATAATGCAACAGTCTGTATTTCCCGCCCGAGGAGTTTGTTATGTCTGAGACACCCTACTTCGAAGGTTTTCTTTATCCGTTTCAGGAATTCAAGTTCTGTCTCCGGTACTTCCAATTCGCCAATGACACCGGCTCCGGCTTGTGGCCATGAGTTTTGCAAGGGATAAATATCATAGACCGGTTCTTCATATGGATGTGCCGCAAGCAGTGCCTTGACAGTTGCCGCTTTTTTGTAGGCGGGTATGATTGTCTCAATACGTACTTCACGTTCGGTATGCAGCTCCCCTATCGCTCCACAGTATGGGGTGGCACCTTCCCGGGCTCGGAATGTCCCCTCGCCTTCCATGTTATAACTGCACAAATCATAGTTGCCGATATTGCCGCATCCAGCGTCGAACAAGGCTTTCCTCACGTCTTCCGCTTGGGCGGTCGGTACAAATGTGGTCAGCTTTACCAGCGCATTTTCCTTGGCTTCCAGGATACGGACATTCTTCAAACCGATTTTCTCGGCAATCTTGAAGTTCACTCCTCCCGGTGCATTATCCAGGTTAGTGTGCGCAGCATAAACAACGATGTCATTCTTGATGGCTTTCAAGATACAACGTTCCACATAATCCCTGCCCGTGATGGATTTATACCCTTTGAAAATGAGAGGGTGATGTGATATAACCACATTATATCCCAATGCAATGGCTTCATCCAGTACAGCTTCAGTAACGTCAAGACACAACAAAGCCCCTGTTGCTTCCGCTTCTGTCAGTCCAACTTGCAATCCGGCATTATCAAATCCGTCTTGCAAAGGCAGAGGCGCGAACCTTTCAAGGGCACTTACTATTTCCTTAATTTTCATTCGTTCGCGAAAATTTGATTGCAAAGATAATCAATCCATTTGAATTTAAAAAGCAACCAAGCTATTTTTTATACTTTCCCCACTTTATCATTTTATTTTTCAAAGCATAACGCTCGTCAACAACACGGTCTGTCGGGAAAAAAGTAAGATGAATACGCCATCCGCCCGAATGAAACGTAAATTTGCGGGCTGATATTCCTGTTTCTATCAGAGCTAGTTTATCAATGATAAATGCTTTAATATCTACGGGAAATTCCTCTCCTTCATACATTATATCCGCAGTGACAAAGAAACCGGGAGTTGATAATTCTGCTATATATTTCCAAATTTGCTCATTCATGTTTTTCTATTTTATTGAAAGAAATATATAAAATGTATACAAAGCAAGAATAAGGCCCCTACTTCCGTTTGGTATCCTTATGAACCCGTAACAACCGGCCATAACTGTCGAATGATTTCCGTGAGGCCAGAAAAATGGTCATCATTAGTGAAAGCATGGATGCCACCACAGTGATAACTACAATCATAATCTGATATTTGATAGCCACATGTGACGAACTTCCTCCCAATATCTGCCCAATCATAGTTCCCGGCAATGCAACAAGCCCTGTTACTGCCATATTGGCAATGCCCGGGCTGAACGCTTTAATAAGAGCCTGACGCACAATGGAGCTATCGCCTCATTACGGGTAGCGCCATTCCCCAACAGAAAATAATAAAGTTGCTGTTCCCTACGCAATCCGGCATAGTAAGTATTTAACCCTATCACATTCACTCCCAACATATTCCCCATGATTATACCAAAAACCGGAATAAAATACTGGGCACTGAAGATGTTATCCAACTTTAATACAAAACCAAGAAAATAAAGTCCGACGAGCACCACTGTTACAAAAAAAGCGATAGAGATTGGAATCATCAAAATTCCACGTTTTTAACCGCGTACGCGTCAAAGCCGTTTCAGCAGCCACCCCAACCATGATGATCACCCATAGAAAATTGATAAACGGATTGTTCCATTCAAACAGAAAACGAAGATAAGCCCCAATCAAAAACAACTGTATAATCATACGTACCGTGCCTATCAGAACCGGTTTAAGCAAGCCCGTCTTGAAATGCCATAAAAAATAAACCGGAATAAGCATCAGCAGCAATCCTATTCCCAAACTGCCATAGTCTATATCAATTGTTCCCATCAGTCAGATTATAAAGTAAATACCTTGTCGCATCCGGCGGCAAACTGTTTGTCATGCGAAACAGACAAGATAGTCATTCCTTTACTGCACAAGGATTTAAAGAAGTTAATCACTCGTAAGCACGATTCCGGATCAAGTGCCGAAGTCGGTTCGTCCACTACCAGTAAAGGTTTGTCAAGCAAGGCTGTCACTGCCAACATGATACGCTGACGCTGACCACCCGACACTTCATTTACCCGTTTATCATAAAGTTTCTCTTCCAATCCTAATGATACGAAATAATCCATCAGCCGCTCTTTGTTGAATCCCGCCTCACGGTTTGCCTTCAGTTCAAAAGGCATCCGCACCATTTCACTGACCCATTCCGAAGGAAGAGCCAACTCCTGGGGAATCCATGCTATTTTCTTTCGGATATGATCCGCCGTTCTAGGTGCCAGCAGTGTGCCGTCCACCTTTATTGTCCCTTCACTTAAAGGTACAAAGCCCAAAACAGCTTTCAGCAATGAAGATTTTCCACTGCCGGAACCACCACAAATACATACGCTTTCTCCGTAATGAACTTGCAGGTCGAGTCCTCTGAAAAGAGTCAGGTTGCCAAAACTGATAGATATATTTTCTATATTAATCATCACATAAAAACAAAAAGAGTCGGGAGCATTCACTGCTGCCGACTCCACATAATGTATTAAAATAAAATAAATGTGTCGAAGTTTAATATGCTCTCGCAAAGAGAACACGGCGAGCAGATGGTTTTCCGGTTACCATACACTTGCCCGGAGTCAGGCTCTCTTCATCAGCATCAAAAGGAAGACAACGAATTGTTGCCTTGGTTTCCTCTTTAATCCGGTCTTCCGTTTCCGGGGTTCCATCCCAATGAGCCAGAATAAAGCCGCCTTTCTCTATTTGTTCCTTGAAATCATCGTATGAATCCACTTTCACGATATGTTCGTTACGATAGTTCAATGCCTTCTGATAAATATTGTTCTGGATATCCTCCAACAATTGTTGTACATATTCTTCGATTCCGTCGCAAGAACGAGTTTCTTTCTCCAATGTATCACGACGCATCACTTCCATTGTATTGTTTTCAAGATCACGGCCACCCATTACCAAGCGAACAGGCACACCTTTCAGTTCGTAATCTGCAAACTTGAATCCCGGACGCTTATTGTCTGCATTATCATATTTCACAGAGATACCCATTGCTTTCAACTTATTGACAATGCCTTCTACTTTTGCATCAATCTTCTTCAGCATTTCATCATTCTTATAAATAGGAACGATAACTACCTGAATAGGAGCCAAATGCGGTGGCAACACCAATCCGTTATCATCAGAGTGAGTCATTATCAAAGCACCCATCAGGCGGGTAGATACTCCCCAGGAAGTAGCCCAAACATAATCCAGTTTATTGTTTTTGTCAACAAACTGTACATTGAACGCTTTTGCGAAATTCTGTCCCAAGAAGTGAGAAGTACCACATTGCAATGCCTTTCCATCCTGCATCAAGCCTTCGATGGTGTAAGTATCCAATGCACCGGCGAAACGTTCATTAGCCGATTTTACCCCTTTGATTACCGGAACAGCCATATACTTCTCAGCGAAGTCACCATACACATGCAACATTTTTCTGTGCTTCCGCTTCTGCTTCCTCGCGGGTCGCATGAGCCGTATGTCCTTCCTGCCACAAGAACTCCGCAGTACGCAGGAACAAACGGGTACGCATCTCCCACCGCATAACATTTGCCCATTGGTTACACAAGATAGGCAAGTCACGATAGGAATTAATCCAGTTCTTATATGTACTCCAAATGATTGTCTCAGATGTAGGGCGGATAATCAATTCTTCTTCCAGTTTGGCAGCCGGATCTACGATAACACCCGAACCGTCCTCTGCATTCTTCAGACGGTAGTGAGTAACTACAGCACACTCTTTGGCAAATCCTTCTACGTGCTCAGCTTCACGGCTAAGGTAAGATTTCGGGATAAGCAACGGGAAATAAGCGTTCACGTGGCCGGTTTCCTTAAACATATCGTCCAACTGACGCTGCATTTTCTCCCAAATGGCGTATCCGTAAGGCTTGATAACCATACATCCACGCACAGGTGATTGTTCAGCCAAATCGGCCTTCACCACCAAATCATTATACCACTGAGAATAATTCTCGCTTCTTTTGGTAAGTTCTTTCAATTCTACTGCCATTGCTATATCGTTATTTTTGTTTTTCCTTTTTAAGAGTTTGCAAAATTTAGTAAAAAAGCATGGGAAAGTACCAATGATTTAGCAAAATATAGGATCAAAAAGTATAAAAATAACTTATTGATAACGATAATACCACCAATAGGTATCACCATATTCCCGCCGCATATGGTTTTTCTCTTCCACCGGTGATGAAAATTCCTTCTGACGGTTAAGAAACTCATCCAAACGCCGCACCATCAGCGTGTCTTTGACTTCTCTTCCATATCCAGGATGAGTCCGTTTGTAAAGCACCAATGCCTCACGATAATAACGCGGCAATGTATCTTGCTCGAAACAATACATATCAACCGCCGATACAAATTTGTCCAATTTCTTATCCAGCAGCAATGCACTCATATAATAATTCAAAGCGGTATGTCTACCTATTTCATCACGACAGATACGAGCCAAAAAGTCTACTGTCTTTTCTGCAACATGTGGTCTTGCACCAAGATAAGCATACAAGCTATCGGCATTCAAGCGCAAAGTTTCCTGAGAATGAGGCGCAAATAAAAGCCCTTCCGCACCATAATATTGAGGGTATTCAAACAAATGCTCCCCCATGGTACCTTCCAAAGACATAGCATAGGCTCTAAGCACTGCCAATGTATGGGTTGTTTCCAAAGACTTTGCTCCTACCATCCGTGCAGCTTCATAATGATGATTACGGATAGCCTGCTCCACAGCCAGTTCATGATGAAAATTCACATTCGTATTTCCTATACCTACCGTCATCAGGCATAAAAGTGTCAAAATAGCTAAGTTAGAGTTTATTAAGCCCAATATGGACCCCTCTTGATTCAGCCAGGAACGAAACACACGCCGTAAAGTATAGACCACACCTATATATATAAGCAAAAGCAACGGCAGCAGCCAAAACCATTTATCTCCTATGTTTCCTCCGTGGAAAATAGTCCGGTCCACATCCGTCAGCACTCCCAGCAACAGACAAGACGGGAAATAAGAAAGTGTCCGTACAGGCCCCTTTAATCCCATCAATCCATTGATTCCCCAACGGAATACCAATAAAACCACTGTAATGATAATAGCTCCCACCAACGGAGAATAATGTGTCTTTCCTTGTGACAATGAATAATGCAATGCACCTACTACATCTTTCTGAAGCACAAAAAGATAGACAATACTAAAAATAGAGAAAAGAAGACCGCACGCAACCGTGAGGATGCGGGCGGCTCTTTTATAGGATAAGCTGTTGTTGCTGCTCATAAATTACTCTTTCACTTTTTCAATACCACAGCCGAACGGGCAGGCAGATACAGTTTCAGCCATTCCTTTTTATCCTTCTTATAAAGAGGGTCGAAATTAGTGAAATGACGTATACTGTCATCAGCCAGACCATTGCCTCCGAAAGCTGTCGCATCCGTATTCAGTACCACATCATACGCCCCGACAGGCACTAGGAAACCATAGTCTGTAAATGACTTGGTAGGATTGAAATTAAATACAAAAATCAAATTCTTACGCCGGTAAGCCAACACTTGGTCACCGTCGTTATGCCATACTTCAATCACTGGAGTTTCCTGAATATTTTTCACACTCTCAATGAGGTGGACCATAGCTGAATCAAAATCGCCCAAGTAATGGTAACACAGGTTCTTATTATCAAAAAGCCCCCACTGACGACGGGCATATTTATGCGACCATCCGTTACCTTCACGCGGGAAATCAATCCATTCGGGATGCCCGAATTCATTACCCATAAAGTTCAAATATCCTCCATTGATGGTAGAGGCAGTAAGCAAACGAATCATCTTATGCAATGCGATGCCGCGATGCACTGTATAATTTTCATCCCCTTTCTGGAAATGCCAATACATGTCAGCATCTATCAGACGGAAAATTATAGTCTTATCGCCCACCAATGCCTGGTCATGGCTTTCGGCATACGAAATAGTCTTCTCGTCCTTGCGTCTGTTGGTCACTTCCCAGAACATGCTGCTCGGTTTCCAGTCTTCATCAATCTTCTCCTTGATTGTTTTAATCCAATAATCCGGAATATTCATGGCCATACGGTAATCAAACCCATATCCACCATCTTGAATCGGTGCTGCCAACCCGGGCATACCCGAAACTTCTTCCGCAATGGTAATCGCTTTGGAATTTACCTGATGAATCAACTTGTTGGCCAATGTCAAATAACAAATCGCATTATCATCCTGATTCCCGTTAAAGTAATCCCCATAATTACAGAACGCCTCTCCCAAGCCGTGGCTATAATACAACATCGATGTCACACCGTCAAAACGAAAACCGTCAAAACGGAACTCATCCATCCAATACTTACAATTGGACAGCAAGAAATGAATCACCTCATTCTTACCATAATCAAAGCATAAGGAATCCCATGCCGGATGTTCACGCCGCCCGCCCGGATAGAAGTATTGATTAGGATCACCGGCAAAATTGCCAAGTCCCTCCACTTCATTCTTCACGGCATGAGAGTGAACAATATCCATAATGACGGCAATTCCCATTCTATGTGCCGTATCAATCAATTCCTTCAATTCATCCGGTGTACCGAAACGGGATGACGGAGCAAAGAAACTGGAAACATGATACCCGAAACTCCCATAATAAGGATGCTCCTGAATAGCCATAATCTGAATACAGTTATATCCGGCTTCCGCTATACGCGGCAATATTTTCTCACGGAACTCATTATAAGTCCCTACCCTTTCTTCTTCCTGAGCCATACCGATATGACATTCATAAATCATCAAAGGATCAGTCTTTGCACGGAACACCTTCTTTCTGAACCGGTAAGGATTCTCCGGTTCCCAGACCTGTGCACTGAATATCTTTGTCTGCTCATCCTGTACCACACGGTTGGCCCATGCCGGTATGCGTTCTCCTTCACCGCCATTCCAACGGACTTTCAGTTTATACAAATCACCATGCTTTATAGCACCGCTTTGTAATTCCACCTCCCATACACCAGGAGAGTTCTTTACATGGTACATCCTATAATCGCCATGTTCTTTCCAGTCGTTGAAATCTCCGATAAGATAAATTTCCTTCGCATTCGGAGCCCATTCACGGAACACCCACCCTCTTCTGGTACGATGCAAGCCGAAATATAAATATCCGGTGGCAAAGTCCGATAAAGTTCCTTTGCCTCCGGTCAGTTCCAATTCTTTGTCTAGTGCATGCTGATGGCGTCCTTCAATCGCTGCCGAATACGGTTCCAGCCAAGGATCACTTTCTATTATGCCTAATTTAGGAGTGGTATTTTCCATAATATGATTACTTGTTAGTTATTCTCTTTCAAACCAAAACTTAACGATCACTTTTTCACACCGTCAGGAGACACTCCCGGAGCGTGAGCATCCTGTGGAAAAAAGATGGCAAACATTCCCGGCTTTACAGGAATATAGCTTTCGGCAAGTCCCGGATAGAACGAGATATCCTTATCTGCATCATAGTCTGCTTCGGGAAGATCTTCACGGGCCGTATAACCCATCACTTCCACCCCTGACAGAGGAATCTGTATATCAATAAACTGATTATGAGTTTCTAATTTTGCTTCTTCTTTAGTTTTAGGCTTGGTCTGAGAAAAGTTTACTACCAGATCATCACCCTGTAATTTTACTTTTCCTAATTCCTGAGCGTTCAAGTCTGTAGTCTTCAGATATTCCATTGCTTTAGCGAACAAAGGATTCAATGAAGCGTACTTTTCTAAGTTTTCTAATCTGTCTACTACCATAATTATTTCATTTTAATGGTTAAAATATTGCTTTTATCATTCAAAGTCGTCTATTGTGAAATTTGTAAAATCAGCAAAACGCTTCAGTTGCTTGAAAACATCCTCTACTTTGTCCAACAGGTCAGGGGCAAGGAAAAACGCATCAGGCACCATATAAGCACAGGTATAATCCTTACATTTTAAATAATCAATATATTCAAAATCTTTCGGAAATCCTTTGGGAGCCGTTTTTAAGTGATTCTCTCCGATAACAGGAAAGTATTGCTTGAACGCAGGATCTTCCACAATTTCCCTGTATTCGTCTATGTTGTCATAAACGGACTGGCGGACAGCTTTCAGCACTTTAGGTTCCAGGCACCAGCTTCCACCAGCAAGCATACAGTTATCAGGCTCTATATGAACATAATATCCACAATGTTCCGATTTCTTTCCACGAGCGTTGATATAGCCGCCCAAGTGTATCTTATAAGGAGTCTTATCACTGGAAAAACGCGTGTCGCGATAAATTCGGTATGTACAGTCCTTGGCTTGAATACCGACAATACTTTCGTCAAACAACGAAATGCGGGCGATGATTGCTGTCAGTAATTCCTCAAACTCTTTTTGAGCTTTCAGATATTCATCCTTATGCCCCTGAAACCACTCCCGGTTATTGTTTGCGGCCAGGTCTTTTAAAAATTGAAAGATAACAGATACATCCATGTTACATTATGTTCATGTGTTCACTTGACAAACTTACAAAATATATTTGTAACGAACTAGAAAAAAGCGAAGTATTTATTTTTTTCCCAAGACCTTGAGAAACTCATCATGCAACTTTCCATTAGTAGCCAACACTTCACGACCGGAATAAAAGTCTCCCCCTCCGCTGTAATCTGTCACTTTTCCACCGGCATTCATCAAGATTATCGAACCGGCAGCAATATCCCACGGTCCCAGCAGCCCTTCTATACGGGCTTCAAAGCGACCGGCAGCTACATAGCAAAGTTCTGCCGCAGCAGCTCCTTGCAGGCGCATGCCTCCCACATTTCCATCATAACTCGTGCACGATATGCTCCGCCAAAGGCTTATACTTTTGCGAATCGTATGGAAGCCTAACGCCACAAACGCTTCGTCCATACTCAGAAACATCTGACACATGTATTTCTTTGTTGTTTCAGTATAAGAAGGCGCTCCTTTATAAGTCCAGTAAAGTTCATCGGCGGCATACCTCATACACCACCCCCAACCAGGCAGTTCTTCTTTATTGCGAAGGGCGATACTCACACAATAAGGAGCATTATTATGGATAAATTGGTGGTTCCGTCCAGCGGATCTACCAGCCAGCAATAGTTTTCCCGTAGTCAGGCTGCCCGAACCTTCTTCGGCAATGAATCCTGCTTCGGGAAGCAATTCCCGAAGTTGGGCCACAATACGGCGTTCCGATTCCTTATCTACATACGACACATAGTCGTGAGCATTTTTCTTCTCTACCTTGCTACGGTCAAAACCGCTACGCTCATTACGAAGAAAAGCACCCGCCCGGAGTGCTATTTCACGTACATTCAACGTTATCTTCTCTAAATCCAACATTATATTCTTATTTTTGTTCCGCATCCAGCGTTCCAAACTTATAAACACCTTTACGGATTACATTTCCATTCTTGTCAGTCTCCACAAAAGCGCCGTGTTTCTTCCCTTGTTTGAAAATCCGTCATAGCGTACTCCGTTTTTATCTTCAAGCACACCTTTGCCGTCTTCCTTTCCTTTTACGAAATGCCCCTTGTATTTGGTTCCGTCAGCCGTGCGCAAAGTGCCTTCACCGTCGGCCATGTTGTTTTTCCATTCACCTTCATAGTCATCGCCGTTCGCCCAGATATAGTGTCCTTTACCGCTGCGCTGGTTATTCACCCACTGCCCTTCATACACAGCACCGTTGGCCCATGTAAAGGTTCCGGTCCCATGCTGCTCGCCGTTCTTGAACTGCCCTACATACTTGTCACCATTCTTGTGTATATAAATACCCTGCCCGGTACGTTCACCGTTCACGTAGTCACCTTCGTAACGGTCACCGCTATGAAAGTAATAAATGCCTTTACCATGCTGCACGTCATCCTTCCAGTCACCCACATACTTGTC
>OKWC01000235.1_pt1 | contig 11476 bp, 17 predicted proteins | sample 1606971 | NCBI WGS metagenome assembly OKWC01 (sample SAMN04414076, study PRJEB24778) | human gut metagenome | material: faecal | host: Homo sapiens
ATGGTGGGGAGCGGGTTTTTAAAGAATGATATCCGCATTGAAGCTAATGGATGTATTGATGAGTTGAATGCTGTTATAGGAATTGTGCGTTCGTTTTTACCTCAGGAGCACGAATGGCAATCCTTGCTTTTTTCAATTCAGAAAACATGATGGCAGTGATGAGCCATGTGGCTACACCATCAACTATCCGTGAAGGGAATCCTAATATCTTGCCTGATGATTTATGCTCTTTTTGTGAGGAAGCAATGGATACATTGATGGAACAGATGGAGGATAATAGTTCCTTTATCCTTCCCGGAGGAACGCCGGTATCAGCGCAGCTGCAGTTTGCTAGGACGGTGGCACGCCGGGCTGAACGGAGATTATGGACTTTGCATAAACAAGATCCGTTACCGGAGATAATTCTTCGGTTTATCAACCGGCTGTCCGATTTGTTTTTTGTTATGGCCCGTTATGAGATGCAACAACAGAACTGGACGGAAGAAAAGTGGCAGTCCTTTGCATATAAAAGAAAGAAGAAAGAGTGATGAAAAAGAATTTACACCCGATTATGTTGGCAGGAACAGGCAGTGATGTTGGCAAAAGTGTCATCGCTGCTGCATTATGCCGCATTTTTAAACAGGACGGTTATCGACCGGCACCTTTTAAGGCACAGAATATGGCACTGAATTCATATGCCACTCCGGAAGGGTTGGAAATAGGGCGTGCACAAGCTGTACAGGCCGAAGCGGCTGGAGTCCCTTGTCATACGGACATGAATCCTTTGTTGTTGAAACCCAGTTCCGATCATACTTCGCAAGTGGTATTAAACGGTCGTCCCATCGGTAATCGTAACGCTTTTGAGTATTTTCGCAAGGAGGGACGTGAAGAGCTGAGGCAGGAGGTAAACGCAGCCTTTGACCGTCTTGCCGCACGTTATAACCCTATTGTAATGGAGGGAGCAGGGAGTATTTCCGAAATAAATCTGCGGGATACTGATTTGGTGAATATGCCGATGGCCTGTTATGCGGATGCGGATGTGATTTTGGTAGCTGATATTGACCGGGGAGGAGTATTTGCCAGTGTCTATGGTTCGGTCATGTTACAAACTCCTGAGGACAAGAAACGTATAAAAGGAGTAATCATTAATAAATTCAGAGGGGATATCCGTTTGTTTGAGTCTGGTGTGAAGATGATGGAGGATTTATGTGGTATTCCTGTCTTGGGAATAATACCTTATTATAGAAATATACATATTGAGGAAGAGGATTCCGTAGGCTTGGACTATAAACGGATGCAAGCCGTGGAAGGCAAAATAAACATAGCAGTTGTTCTGTTGCGTCATCTCTCAAACTTTACAGATTTCAACAGATTGGAACGGGATGAACGGGTGCACCTTTATTATACCAATAATACGGAAGATCTGGCCAAAGCTGATATTATTCTGCTTCCTGGCAGCAAAAGCACTTTGGATGACTTGTATGAGTTGAGACGGAACGGGGTGGCGCAAGCTGTCCTACGTGCGCATAGGGAAGGGGTTACTGTAATGGGAATTTGTGGGGGATACCAATTGATGGGACTTGAGATTCACGATCCGGAAGGAGTGGAGGGAGAGATCCGTCAATTGCCGGGACTGGGACTGCTTCCCGTCATTACTACGATGCAAGGGGAGAAGGTGACGCGGCAGGTGAATTTTCATTTTCTTGAGAATGCGGAAACTTGCCAAGGATATGAAATACACATGGGAGAAACCCGCCCGGTTCCGGGGGTGTCTGTAGTTCCTTTGAATAGACTGGAAGACGGTGGAGAGGACGGTTGTTTTGTAAACCAAAAATGTATGGGAAGTTATATTCATGGAATATTGGATAATCAGGCATTTATAGATTATTTGCTGGAACCATACGCAGAAAAACTGGAGTGTCATACGGTGTTGGATTACCGGACTTATAAAGAAGAACAATATGATAAATTGGCAGAGCATGTACGCAGTCATCTTAATCTGCCTTTGTTGTACCAAATAATGAGTGGGAATGATTGAAGGACATGGTGATGATGCTTATAAGTATAAAGCAATAAAGATAAATTTCAGTTCAAACGTATATAATCATGTAGACCATAGCGGATTACATCAACATTTGTTTCAGCAGATGGAAAGTATCCGTACGTACCCCGAACCGGAACCTTATTCGTTGGAAAAGGTTTTAGCGGAACGGTTTCATCTTTCGTCTGAAGAGGTTTGTGTGACCAATGGGGCTACGGAAGCCATTTATTTAATAGCTCAGACATTCAGGAATCAGATTTCGGCTATCTTGATGCCCACTTTCAGCGAATATGCGGATGCTTGTCGTCTGCATGGTCATAAAGTGGTTCCTATATATAATTTGAACCGTTTGCCGGATAGGGGGAGATTGATATGGTTATGTAATCCTAATAATCCCACAGGAGAGGTTAGGGAGAAGGAAGTCTTGACAGCCTGTATAAAACAAAATCCGCAGCGTATTTTTTATCATGGACCAGTCGTATGAATTCTTTACACAGAAGGCTTTGCTTACAGCCAAGGAGGCTGCGGAATTTCCGAATGTTATTCTGTTGCATTCCATGACAAAACGTTTTTGCCGTGCCCGGCTTGCGTTTAGGATATATCACTGACATGTAAAGAACTGCTACATGAAATCCGGACACAGCGGATGCCTTGGTCTGTTAATCAGTTGGCTATAGAGGCCGGGCATTATTTATTGTCTTCTTCTCAATATGATATAGATATCTCTTTGTTATTGAGGGAAAAAGAGAGATTAGTTCAATCTTTACTTTCAATAGGGGGAATGGAGATCTGGCCATCGGATACTCACTATATGTTAGTTCAATTGCGGATGGGAAAGGCGGCGGCTTTGAAAGAATATCTGGCAACAGAGCAGGGAATTCTTATTCGTGACGCATCCAATTTTGAAGGGCTGAATGAACACTTCTTCCGTATTGCTACACAAACTCCGGAAGAAAATGACAAACTGGTAGAAAGTATAAAGAAATGGACATATATGTATTAATTCTTCCGTTGTTGATAGGATGGATATTAGATAAATTGCTTGGGGATCCGATAGGATTGCCGCATCTAGTGGTAGGATTCGGGAAGCTGATCTCTTTTTGTGAGAAACGATGGAACTGTGGGACACATCGGATGTTGAAAGGAGGGGTGGCGGCCATTATGCTTATTTTGCTAGTGTATGCAGGATCTGTTTTGGTATTGCATTATCTGTTTGTGCTAAACCGTTGGTTGGGTATTATTCTCTCTGCTGTGCTTGTTTTCTATTGTTTGGCAGGAACTACACTTATCAACGAAGTAAGGCAGGTTTTTTTGGCTGCGGATCATTCTTTGGAGGAAGGAAGAAAGCAGGTTTCCCGTATTGTAGGGCGTGATACTTCGGAACTGACAGATCAGGAAGTGCGTACGGCTGCTTTGGAAACATTGGCTGAGAATTTGAGTGATGGGGTTATTGCTCCATTATTCTGGTATTTGCTTTTGGGAGTTCCCGGTATGCTTGCTTATAAGATGGTTAATACGCTTGACTCTATGATAGGCTATAGGAATGAACGTTATCTTCAGTTTGGTTGTGTCGCTGCACATATTGATGATATGGCGAACTATATTCCGGCTCGTCTAACTGCATTTTTAATGGTGCTGTGTGTAGGGCGTCCCGGTTTGCTGAGATTTGTAGGTAAATATGGTAACCGGCATGCGAGTCCTAATTCAGGTTATCCGGAGTCTGCTTTAGCAGGTATCTTGAATTGCCGTTTTGGAGGTCCTCATGTTTATTTTGGAGAGATAGTCTATAAACCTTTTATTGGAGATAAGGATCGGTTTATCCATACACAGGATATGCATAAAGCTGTCGATATAAACAGGAGAGCAGAAATCTTGATGGTTATAGTAAATATTGTTTGCTTATATTTGGTCGGTTGAAAAATATATATTACTTTTGTTTCCGTTTTAGAGATGCGGCAGTAGCTCAGTTGGTAGAGCATCAGCTTCCCAAGCTGAGGGTCGCGGGTTCGAGTCCCGTTTGCCGCTCTATTGAAAATCAAGTAGTTAGATTTTATTTCTAACTACTTTTTTTATTTGTTAATTGATTATTCGTGTTGTTATTGGTGGTTATTGTGGGCTATTTCTTATATTTGCGGTGCAAATCAGGTGCAAATTTAAGCGGTTTGCACCGTAAATAAATGACTATGGCTACCGTTAATTTCTATCTTGACACAAGAAGGGCAAAGGCTAACAATAAATACCCTATTAAGTTACGTATCCAGCATGAAAGCAAATTATTGCTTTCTACGGGGTTTGATTCTGCCATTGAAGCATGGGATGGAAGTTGCTATAATAAGAAAGAACCAAATTATAAATATAAAAATGCAGCATTGCGCAATATCTTTGCCGCTGTAGAGAATGAACTTCTTGTCATGCATTCTATGGGAAAGCTTAAAGTGATAACCGATAAGATGCTGAAATCTCACTTGGAAGAAATTATTAGCGGCAGGAAAAAGAGTGAAAAGTCATTCATTTGATATTTGGATTGAATTTGTTTCATTGAAGAATAATGCCGGCACAAAGATTGTTTATGAAACTACCCGAAACAAACTGCTGGCTTTTGACCCTAATTGTACATTCGATACTATGGACAGAAAATGGCTTGTGTCATTCGAGAATTGGATGAGTGGAAGCGGAATGAAGATAAATGCCTATGCTATTCATATTCGGAATATTCGTGCTGTTTTCAACTATGCCATTGATGAAGAGATAACCACATTATATCCATTTAGGAAATTCAAGATAAAGAAAGAAGAAACCCGAAAGCGTTCTCTCACCATCGAGCAGATTAGAGTACTGAAAGCCTATCCATGCGAGGAATTGAGGAGAGATACAGGGACTTATTTATGCTGTCGTTTTATTTGATCGGCATAAATATAGGGGATATGCTTCTGCTGAAAGAGGAGAACATAGTCAACGGGCGGATTGAATATCATCGTCGAAAAACTGGAAAATTGTATTCAGTGAAGATAGAACCGGAAGCGCAGGGTATAATTGATCGATATAAGGGAAGGCAATATCTCTTGAATGTTTTGGACGAGTATTCTAATTACAAAGATTTTATCAGTCGGATAAACAAGGCACTGAAGAATATAGGGCCATTCGAGCGTAAAGGGCTGGGAGGAAAGAAGGTTCGCCAACCGTTATTTCCGGATCTGTCCACATATTGGGCGCGCCATTCATGGGCTACATTGGCTGCGGAACTTGATATACCTAAAGAAACTATATCTGCCGGTTTAGGACATGAGATTGGTTCTGATGTTACTAGTATCTATATCAAATTCGATCAGAAGAAGGTGGACGATGCCAATAGGAGAGTGATTGACTATGTGTTTGGAAAAGAAAAAGCCGGGAAATGATGCCCGGCTTATATTGTTGGTTTAGAACCGCCACTTATTTTGGTTATAGCGTCATGCTCTGTGTTTTTTCTTTGTTTCTCATCCTCGTCTTTGAGATACTTGTTCCTTATATCTTTGATGTCGTTTGTCATTCCCCATACTTTGAAGAAGAGAATAATTTGTAATACTCCGAATATTAGGAGTATAATGGTTAGAAAGTCAATCATAATCTTAAATATTTAGTTTGTTCTTTAATTCGTTGAAAATGTCGGGATTTTCCATATCCAACCATGTGTATCTTTTATAACTATTCCGATCAAAAGATTGCTCCTTTTCATATACAAATAGATAATATTTGTCACACAGGACAATAACAGATGACTCCAACAATTGAGCGTATGAGCGAGCTTGCAAAAATGCCTCTTCTATCTCTTGGTTGTTCTTCATGTAAAGTTTGGCTTCAATCAACACTTTGGACTTTTCCTCATCCGGCTTATTTTCATAATGCAAAGCGTAATCTGGGAATATCCGGTGCCCACGTCCTGCATGTATTGGCAATTGGCGAATGAAGTCTTTGTTCTCATACCATCCCATAGAGTTAAGCAAAGGTTCTAATAACTGTTGCTCTACGTCCCGTTCTATCTCTATACTTATATTTTGGGGTAGTGTAGGAGCATATAGCTTTGGTAAGGTATCTATATCAAATCCTTTTGCCTTTATCATTCGCAGAAGTTCGGAGTAATCCTCACTACTCATTGGCCATCCGTTTACTCCCTGGAACTTCTTTCTAATAAGAGGATGCTTTGAGAAGTATTCATCGGCTTGGAGTTCCTTCAATGTTATATGAGGTAGATTTATCTTATTTCCTATGTACGTATTGCTGTAATAGTGGAAGAATGGATCTATCACTCCATCTGTTTGAGCGATCCACAAACAAGTGATTGCGCTACTGGTGATGTTTCATAGTGAACTAGAATATCGCCTTTTTGGGTTTCAGGATTGGCCTGCCAAAAAGTAAAATCTAAAGTAGATTCTATCGGGGCTGTTTTCCCACCAATGAACCATGCTTGTGCCGGTTGTGGAATATCTGTTTTTTCTTTTGAAATGAAATTGGGTGCATAGTCATATAAAAATGCGCATAACTCTGCTGGAGAGAGTTGGTTTTCAATTCTAAACCGATAAAACACCTCACACAATTCCCAATAATACATACATCTCGATTTATAATCAGATTTTTTAGGTATAAGAGAGAGTTCTATCTCGAATGTGTCTGTTATCTTATTTAAAACGAAAAAACGACTTCTGAAAAGGTTTGGGAAAAAGTATTCAGGGGCAAAGTAATATAACATGAATGACAACATATCATTAGCAGATAGCATTAATTGGTATTCGCCCTCATTGATTACTGCTACATGCTCTTCATCAAATATCCCTTTGGTCGTGAGTGTATAATAAAATTGCTTTGCAGATTCATGGTTTTCGGGCTTTTCTGCACTGTCGAAAGAGCAAGCCCAAAATAGGTCGCATGTTTCTACAAAATAGTCTTCTGAAAGAAAACGTGCTGAATTAGGATTGTATTTAGAAAACAGTTCGTATTCAGTCATCTTTTCATTGGCTTCCTCAAACTCCTTAATAGCTTTTTGTCCGTCAGAAGATTGCTTATATAGGTTCCATGTGTATTGATTGAATTTCATAGTATTGTTATTGTAACTACATTTGCGTTCTCGCTAATTTACCTACAACCTTGTATAAATGAATTACATCATTATCTATGTCAATTTCCATATCGGGATATTTTCTTTTCCCATCCGGATTAGCTATATTGTTGTAGGAAGACAATATTGTTTTTTTCGCTCGTAGTCGATATGAATCATTTTAAGAAGTCTGTCTTCTTTTGTTATAATTACATACGGCTGTCCATTGTCTATGTTTCGTTTGTCTTTTATTTCACGGACAAAGATTGTATCTCCCGACATATACATATCGTACATAGAATCACCATATACGGTTATTCCATAGCATCCAGTAAATTCTGGTATATTCACATATCCAATAACCTTGTTTTCATTTCCGTCAAATCCAATTCCATGTCCTGCGCATACACGTATATCAAGTATTTTAATATCTTTATTCGTGGTTGGAGTTTCAGTGATTGACGAATTGGTATTAATTGTCATGTTGCCAATTCCAGTTATTAACCAATTTATATTAAGGTCAGGGCAAGCAGACGCTATCTTTTCTATTGAATCTGCATTAAAGCCTGTTTTTTTGGCAATAGCTCCACGAGATAAACCAGCTGATTCTTCAAAAGCGGTTTGTCCAATCCCTTTGATTTTTAAATATTCAACAAATCTTTCTTTTGTGCTCATCTTTTTTGGGTTTTACTGTTATATTTCAGTATATTTGTATCGGAATCAAGTTGCGGATGATTTCGACTAAATTGTTTAACTGTTCCCATTAAGGGACTATATAGGCGACTTAACTTCAAACCGCAACTTTGGAGTTGGTCGCTTTACTTTTATAGTTATGGTAATAATCAATCCTTTTCTATTTGAATCAATGAGAATGCAAATAGAAGAGTCATCTCATACGCCAAACAAAACAATCTGTAAGGATCCATTTAAAGAATCAAACAGGCTTATTGATAATGCAAAAGAATCATACTTCAAGATCTTGAAGGAAGAGAAGCGCGCTATCAGAGAAAGTGCCAATCCTTCCGAGTTTAATCTTTAGTTTCCTTGTGAATGCATCGTCAAACAGTGTATATCCATATCGTGTTTTAAGTTCTTTCAACTGATTAATAACATAATCTATATCTTCCTTATCTTTAGTCTTTTCAGTGGTCTCAAGCATCATGTAAATAGATTGCCTTATATCTGCTATATTTTTTAATTTCATAGCCATGTGTAGCAGGCGTATCTCTATATACATCATAGTTTTTGCTGTATGAATTACATGATGGTCACTTATGTCCTGTAATTTTTCTTCTATTTCATTTTTAAGGTCGTTTTTTAACCCAAAAATGTTATATCCAACCATTACGGCTAATGCTCCTACAACGAAAGAAAGAAAAGCAATCATAGAATCGAATAGAGTCCATGTTACAGGCTCGTATTTGCATAGCCATAGCAATATTGCAATGACACTTAATCCAAGTGCTATCCACGCTATCCAATTTCTATTTCTGTCTTCTTTCTTCATATTATAATAAGGTATAACCTGCTCTAATAGTTAAATAGTGTTGTTGTACTACTATTTTTCAGTAATAGATTCTTTTATAGAAATAGTAGTATCTTTGCATTATCAAATTAAACTGATACAAAGAAACGAAGATTAATTCAGATTTCAAATAGTATAAACATATTAAAATACACGATTATGAGAACAAGAGAATTTTTACACGAAGTAATGAGCCTTGCTTGGCAGTTCGTTAAGCGTAATGGCTACACCATGAGCGAAGCAATGAAGGTCGCTTGGGCTAATTTGAAACTGAAAGGTGAGATGAAGAAGAAGATAGTGAAGTTCTACTTCAAAAAAGTGGACGGTTCTGTTCGTGAGGCATACGGTACACTAAATGAAAAGCTGATGCCTGCCATCACTGGTACTGACAATAGAAAGAAGAATGATACCGTCCAGACTTACTATGATACTGAACGCCAAGAATTCAGATGCTTCAAAAAAGCTAATCTGATGTCAATCGCATAAAAGATATGGATATGAATGCTTACACGATTAACCAGCAGTTGGATAGCCTTTATAAAGATTTAGAGGCAGCTCACAACAACGATGAAAGGACTGTTTGCCTGATGTTCAATGCTGATAGCAAAAAAGAAGTTATCCAGTTGATAACGGATGAGATAGACAGTTTGGAAGATGCCTTAAAAGGTTTTGAAACTTGTGAAGATGATGGCATGGATTACGATGCTCTATGCCGGGTACAAGGTATCAGCCGATACGCATAATACACGATTATGCAATGCACGACAGCCCTACGGACGGATTGAACGGCAACCGATAGCGAGAATCGGGTAGGGTACTATTGATTAGTTCTTTGAAATTCTGTAAAAGCAATTACGGTGTAATTCATAAGCCGTTTTGCCAACCAAAGATAACGAACGCACATAAGCAAGTTGGGGCTTGTGAGCTGTGCAATGTTTAACAATTAATAGAAAACACCGCAAAGAATCGTCTTTGAGCAGTGAGCATATGGGTTAGGCGTCCGTACTGTTTTCGACAATATAGCCTGTACTGAACTGAAATAAGGTTCTGCTATTCGATTAGGGTACAGGTACTTATTTAAATTTATACGATTATGAAAACAATCCAATTCGTTTTATCTATATTGGTTAGTATATGTGCTGTCGGTATGCTTTACGGGGCTATTACTACTTACAGTCCTATGAAAATATTCTCTATCACTATAATGAGTGTTATATGTGTAGGGTGTGTGTCGCTCATGAGAATAACTTATAGAGAACTAAAACAGACCGCTAAAAGGTAGTCCTATAATCCGGCACAAGGCGCATGGGTATAAGTGCACAATAGCCATGCAAACCAGCCGGGCGGTAATCATCCGAAAGTAGCATTATTGGAATGTATGTGGTATTTAATAATAATCATATTCTTTATATATAGGTCTCATTACCCCACAAGAAGCAGGTTCGATTCCTGCCTTTCGGACTACACTTTAAATTATACGATTATGACAGTGGAAGAATTAAGAGGCATGACGCAAGAAGATTTAGTAAGGCGTGTGCAAGAACTGGAAGAGGCTAACGAGAAATTAGCTGAAGAAAAAAAAGCATGGTATAAATCTTGGAGTGATTTGCAACAGAAGTTTGAACATTTCAAGAATGCGGTTAAAAGCATTGTTCTGATAATAGATTAGATATTCGTGTTTTATATTGTGTTTGTACTGGGTGTGCCGTCCGTGAGGATAGTGCACCTTTTTTAATCGGATGGTTAGCTTATCGGTTAGAGCTTCGTGTTGCGCAAACAATTGGCACGATTGAGAGGGGTTCGATTCCCTTACCATCCACGAATCATTAATTAAATTTTACTCTTATGGCAAAAGAACTGAAAGAAAAGAACAGAAATCAAGAAAAAGCTGAAAAAGAAGAAATGACAGAATCAGTTTTGACTTTAGCGACAAGCTTGCTGGACAGCTTCGCAGGTGTACCGCTGACCTTAACAGGCTGGCAAGGATTGACCGGATAATAGACAAGAAGCAAACTTTGTATTCGGTGGACACTAACAGGGAAGCCGGATATATTGAGGTTGTCCGCAATTATTAATCAGCCGTCTTACACGATTATGAAGAGAGTTTTTAACGAACTTACACCTGAATGCGAGATTACGGCACGAATGTATGCACAAGGGTATGAGAAGAAGGAAATAGCCGATTTGAAATGCAGGGCTGTGAGCACGATAAACAACCAGTTGCAGAAGGCTTTTGAGATTCTTCATGTAAGAAATGGAAGAGAACTGGCGACCATGCTATATGAGCGTCTGGCTGGCATGAAATTCACTATGGATTTCCCACCAATAGCCCGTTCTGTTATCGCCTGTTGTTTATTATGTGTGTTTTCAATTACGTTTTATCAGGATTTCCATTCAGATATGCGTAGGGCAAGACGGACTAGAGAAGAGAAAATAGAATTTCTGAAAGATATGATATGAAAAGAGGAAAGGTTGAATCCGTACAGAAGCTTTGGCTTAATAAGGATGAAGCGATGGCTTATTTGGGGTGTAGCGTTGATTACCTTGATAAACTTAGGAATAACGCCCAGGTTTCATTTGCCAAAGATGGAAAAATGATTTGGTACAATTTGGAGTCGATCAACAGATTTTTGAATAGAATGAAAGTAATATAACCCCTTTAAATTTTACGATTATGAGTCTTATTAAAAAATCAAATGAATTAGTAATCCCTACCACAGTAAAAATGATGATTTACGGTCAGGCCGGTATGGGAAAGAGTACGGTAGCATTGAGTGCTCCGAAACCGTTATTATTGGATTTCGATAATGGCGTTAAGCGTATGAATATGGCGCATTTGGAAAACATAGATACTGTACAG